>Ga0310333_100009_pt1 | contig 61000 bp, 65 predicted proteins | sample LakMicSRFTotalB7_FD_195547 | JGI IMG/M metagenome (GOLD analysis project Ga0310333, IMG submission 195547) | Enriched freshwater cyanobacterial communities from Lake Michigan, Michigan, United States - MI23.SRFL.Total.B7 (v2) (version 2) | ecosystem: Environmental > Aquatic > Freshwater > Lake... | reverse complement strand
CCTTCAAGGCGTTCGAGCCCACCCAGGAAGAAGAGACCTATTCGATGGTCACCGCCAACCGCTTCTGGAGCCAGATCTTCGGGATCGCCTTCTCCAACAAGCGCTGGCTGCACTTCTTCATGCTGTTCGTGCCGGTGATGGGTCTGTGGACCAGCAGCATCGGCATCATCGGCCTGGCCCTCAACCTGCGGGCCTATGACTTCGTCAGCCAGGAGATCCGGGCGGCAGAAGATCCCGAATTCGAGACCTTCTACACCAAGAACATCCTGCTGAACGAAGGTCTGCGCGCCTGGATGGCTCCCGCTGACCAGCCTCACGAAAACTTCGTCTTCCCTGAAGAGGTTCTGCCCCGTGGAAACGCCCTTTAATTCCGGTCTGATTGCGGTCGGGGGCAAAGACCTCGACTCCACCGGCTATGCCTGGTGGGCTGGCAACGCTCGTCTGATCAACCTGTCAGGTCGTCTGCTGGGTGCGCACGTCGCCCACGCCGGTCTGATGGTGTTCTGGGCCGGCGCCATGATGCTGTTCGAGGTGAGCCACTTCACCTTTGACAAGCCCATGTACGAGCAGGGGCTGATCTGCATGCCCCACGTGGCCACGCTGGGCTACGGCGTCGGTCCTGGCGGAGAGGTCACCGATCTCTACCCGTTCTTTGTGGTCGGCGTACTGCACCTGATCAGCTCGGCCGTGCTCGGCCTTGGCGGTCTGTACCACGCCCTGCGCGGCCCCGAGATCCTGGAGAACTACTCCACGTTCTTCTCCCAGGACTGGCGCGACAAGAACCAGATGACCAACATCATTGGTTATCACCTGATTCTTCTGGGTGTGGGCGCCCTGCTGCTGGTCTTCAAGGCCATGTTCTTCGGCGGCGTCTACGACACCTGGGCTCCCGGTGGTGGTGACGTGCGCCTGATCACCAATCCGACCCTCGATCCCGGCGTGATCTTCGGCTATCTGACCCGCGCCCCCTTCGGCGGCGAGGGCTGGATCATCGGGGTGAACTCGATGGAAGACATCATCGGTGGCCACATCTGGGTCGGCCTGATCTGCATCTTCGGTGGCATCTGGCATGCCGTCACCAAGCCCTTCGGCTGGGTGCGCCGCGCCTTCATCTGGAATGGTGAGGCCTACCTGAGCTACAGCCTGGGCGCCCTGAGCCTGATGAGCTTCGTGGCCTCGGCCTACATCTGGTTCAACAACACGGCCTATCCCTCGGAGTTCTACGGCCCCACCAACGCCGAAGCCTCCCAGGCCCAGAGCTTCACCTTCCTGGTGCGCGACCAGCGCCTGGGCGCCAACATCGGTTCGGCCATGGGCCCCACCGGTCTGGGCAAGTACCTGATGCGCTCACCGACCGGCGAAATCATCTTCGGTGGTGAGACCATGCGTTTCTGGGACTTCCGCGGTCCCTGGCTGGAGCCCCTGCGCGGCCCCAATGGCCTGAGCCTCGACAAGCTCCAGAACGACATTCAGCCCTGGCAGGTGCGCCGCGCGGCTGAGTACATGACCCACGCCCCCAACGCTTCACTGAACTCGGTTGGCGGCATCATCACCGAGCCCAACTCGGTGAACTTCGTCAACATCCGCCAGTGGCTGGCTGCAACCCAGTTCGTGCTCGCCTTCTTCTTCCTGGTGGGTCACCTCTGGCATGCCGGCCGCGCCCGCGCTGCCGCTGCCGGTTTCGAGAAAGGCATCGACCGCAAGGCCGAGCCCACCCTGGCGATGCCCGATCTCGACTGATCGTCAGCCCACCACCGGGCTCACCCCGATCACCCCAAGCCCCCTCCTCACGGTGGGGGCTTTTTGCTGGAATGCCGCCCAACCAGCAAGCCCTGCCGCACCCTGCGACTGATCCTCACAACGGCAACGTCATGTGGGCTCGGGTCTTCAAGATGGTGAGCATCAACGCCGACGGATCGGGTCCATGGTTCGCGTCTCACCAGCCGCCTTGGTTGCTGGCATCACCGTTGCGGCACTGGGGGCGACGGCCGCGCATGCGATCCCCAACCCCTACCCCCAGGCGATGCCAGGGCAGACGCTGTTGTTCCCGTCGGCAGGGGTGATCTGTGACCAACTGGCCCAGCTCTGTTACGACAGCGGCGGTCTGTCGCTGGCGCTGACGGGCCAGTACTTCGGCAGCTTTGCCCAGCAGAACGCCCTGGCGACACTGGGGGGCCGGCGTCCCAGCCCAGCCTTCAACCTGAGCAACGGCAGCCGCTGCAATGTGCGCCAGATGCTGTGCTGGAGCAATGGCTTCGGCCAGCCGGTGGTCAACCAGCAGCTCACCGGCCAGCTGTTTGGCGCTGCGCCGCAACCAAGTCCTTACCCGGGGCCCACGCCAAACCCCGTGAGCTACAGCGGCCGATGCCGGTTGCTGCGGGCGGGCATTCAGGTGTTCAACGGCCCCTGTGCCCTCAACGAGGTGCGGCAGGGGTACCAGTCACGCTTTGAAGTGCTGCTGCAGAACGGGCCGCGCTACGTGTTCGAGCAGAGCCAGGGCGGCTACCAGATCAGCGACGGCATGGGTGGTCGCTGGCCTGTGCAGTTTTCAGACAACGACCAGAGCGGCCTGTTTCGCTGGGCCGACATGAGCCTCAGTGCGACCCAGACCAACTACCGCCCCGAGAGCGATCCCAATGCGCGCTTCGGTCGGGCCATCGGCAACTTTCTGGTCGACATGTTCAACTGAGTGAAGGCCCCAGGCGCCCGGGCTCGGCCCGGAACCATTTGGTGATCACATACTTGCGGCCGCGATCGACCGGCATCGCTTCATGCAGGGTGGCCTGATTGGGGCTGCCATCGGCATGCAGGTTGTTCCACGCCAACGCCAGGCCCGCTGTCGGGATGAAGCGCCGGCCGATGCGCTCGAACACAGTCGCACCGCCGGCTTCAACGGTGTTGAGGTAGACCATCAGGGTCCAGGTGCGTTGCCCGCCGAGCCGGGTGTGTTCCTCGAATTCGGCCGTGCCGGGTGTGAACCAGTCGGTGTGCGCCTTGAAATATTGACCCGGGTCGTAGCGCTGTCCCTGCAAGGGTTCAGCCAGGGCAGGGTCAACGCCGATCAGGGCCGCAAAACGGGCGTCGAGGGCGCGGGTCAGGGCAGCGTCAGCGCCGGCCAGATGGCAGGTGCGACTGGTGCGGTAATCGCTGGGACCGTGGGTCACGGTCGATGGCACCAGCGCCGCATCGATCGCCGCCATCACGGCAGCGCACTCGTCGGGGCTGAGCAGGTCCGGAATCTCGTAGATCTGGGCCCGATCGGTGTCGAGCCGCCAGGCCCGGGGGCGATGGTCAGGGTTCGTGAGCGGGGCCTGGGCCATGGCCTGCCAGAAGCCCGCATCTGCAGCGGCGACCACCCCACGCGGCAAGAGAGCCAGCTCAGGGGTACCCAGTTCCAGGGCAATCGCCATGGGATCAAAGCCTTCGTCGGCTGCACGGCGATAGAGCACGGCACGATCACAGCCCCGATCGCGGTTCTGCCGCAACCAATCGCGCCAGTCGTCGCTCAGCGGCCGTGCCAATGCCAACCCCAGCTGGCCATCAGCTTGGCATCACTCCCCTGGTGATTCCAGGTTTGTGCAACGGCGATTGGGGCCCAGGATCGTTGTGCCGATCGCGAGCTACCGCGACCCCCAGCTGGGAGCGACCCTGCGCGACCTGATCGCCAAGGCGGCCGATCCAAAGCGACTGCACATTGGCGTCTGCCTGCAGCTCGATCCCAGCGATCAGCAGAGCTGCGGTCAACCCTCACTGCCCAAGGGTGAGGCGCCCCAGGGCCCACAGCTCACGCTCGATCCAGTTGCCGCCAGCGCCAGTCAGGGCGTGTGCTGGGCCCGGGCCCGCACCCAGAAGCTGTGGCAGCACGAACCCTTCACCCTGCAGATCGACAGCCACATGCGTCGTATCACAGGGTGGGACGACGCCCTGTTGGCCTGCTGGCAGCGCTGCGGCGATCGGCGGGCCGTGTTGAGCGTCTACCCCAATGCGTTTGAGCTGCCTGATCACTGCGACACCGCCATGCTGCCGCTGATGGACGCCTTTGTGGCTGCAGGCCTGCTGTTGGGGCCTGGCGAGCTGATCCGGGAGGTGCCCTATGACCCCGAGCTCTATTTCCACGGGGAGGAGATCACCCTGGCGCTCCGGCTCTGGACACGGGGCTTCAACCTTTACAACCCCGATCGGCTGCTGCTCTTTCATCTCTACACAACCAGTGGCAGTGGCAGCCCAACCCACTGGGCAGACCACAGCAGCTGGAACGACCACAATGAGCGCTCACTCGCCAGGGTGAAAGCCCTCACCCATGGACACCACGTGGAAGCAACCTTCGGATTAGGAACGATGCGCACACTGCAGGAGTGGCAGCAGTGGAGTGGAATCAATCTGCAGGAGCAAACCATCAGCGACGACGCACTGGCGGGGCAATTCGGCCCACCACCACCCAGCCCCGACTGAGCCTCCCCCCTACGGCTGCCCCAGAAGCACAGGAATCGCCACATCATTGCCGGATGGTGTCGGCACCTTCACAACAACGGGTAGCGGCAGAACACCGGGAGGTGGATCAATCGCCGTGAAGGCTCGCGTTGTGCCGTCGTAGGTCAACCAGGGCGGCAGGATTGAACCGCCACACAATTCAGCTGCTGTGTTGTCAACCGGCTGACGCAAGAAAGCATGAAAGCGCCAGCTCCGCCCAGCTCACTCGGGTTCGCAATCAAAGCCGTTTACAAGGATTCCTGGTATTGTGCGTTTATTGAGAATCCGCGTAGGCCATGGCTGCAGGCGAGCAGGTGATCCGCGCCCCTGCGCAGTTGGGGCTGATGCTTCGTGGTGCACGGCGAGAGCAGGGGTTGAACCAACAGCAGCTGGCCCTCAAGGCCGGTGGCATGAGCCAGGCCCGGCTCTCTCAGCTCGAACTGCAACCGGGTCGTCTCACCGTGGAGCGTCTGCTGCTGCTCCTGGCCGCCCTCAACCTCGAAGTGGTGGTGCGGCCACGCAAACACACCATCGAACCGGCTGAATGGTGATGGGTAGGCCCTCGAGAGCACGCTCCCTGGCTGTGTGGATGAACGGTGAACGGGTTGGCACCTGGTCGCTGCCGGCTCGCGGGCCTCAGCAATTCACCTACGCCGAGTCCTGGCTGCAGTCGAGTCAATTCCGCCCGTTATCGCTGTCTCTGCCGGCAGGGCTCGGGCGCTCGGCGCTCAGCGGACATGCCGTCGAGAGCTGGTTTGACAATCTCCTTCCCGACAGCGACGCCATTCGCCGTCGAGCCCAGGCTCGGTTTCGGGCAGCCAGCACCAGTGCCTTCGATCTGCTGGCTGCCGTCGGCCGCGACTGTGCCGGAGCCGTGCAGTTGCTTCCGCCAGACGAGGTGCCCAGCGACATCGATCGCATCGAGGCTCGGCCTCTGAGCAACCAGGAAATCGGCCAGCGCCTGCGCGCCGTAACGGCGACGCCGGTTCCAGGATCTCTGGGCCCTGAACCTGATGAGCTCCGGCTCTCTGTTGCCGGTGCTCAGGAGAAAACAGCCTTCCTGCTGCACAACAACGAATGGTGTCTGCCGCTGGGGAGCACGCCCACCACCCATCTCTTCAAGCTGCCGATGGGAGTGATCGGTGAGGGACAGATTGATTTCAGCACCTCTGTCGACAATGAGTGGCTCTGCAGCAAGCTGCTCCGCGCCTATGGCCTGCCAATGACCGCAACGGAGAGGGCCCACTTCGACGGCGAACGCTGCCTGGTTGTACAGCGCTTTGATCGACGATTGCATGCCAGTGGCTCCTATTGGTTGCGCCTACCCACCGAAGATTGTTGCCAGGCCACCGCCACTCCAGCCGCCAACAAATATGAAAACAATGGAGGCCCTGGCATGGCAGCCATTAGCGAGCTGCTGGCTCAATCCTCAGAGCGGAACGACCTTGCCACGTTCTTCAAGGCGCAGGTGTTGTTCTGGATGCTGCGCGCCATTGATGGCCACGCCAAGAATTTCAGTCTTTTCCTGAATCCAGGCGGTCGCTTTCAGCTCACTCCTCTCTACGACGTGCTCTCAGCCTGGCCGGTGATTGGACGAAGAAGCAATCAATGGCCACAGCAAAAGCTCAAGATGGCGATGGCCTGGTTTGGTGGAAAAGGCCGTTATTACAAGCCTCTGGAGATCACAGGCCGTCGCATGCTGCTCACCGCAAAACGGCTTGGACTGGGCGACGCCCAGACCATCCTCAATGAACTGATCGCCAACACTCCCTCAGCGATTGCAGCGGTACAGCCCCAGTTGCCAGCCGACTTTCCACCAGCAGTCTCCGAAGCGGTGTTCACCGGACTGCAAACCTCCGCCGACCAGCTTGAGCGCGAACTGATCTGATGCCTGGGGCTGCCCCCCTGAGAGCCTCGCCAACGCTTTGGCCTAATTGATGCCCCTTGCCAGGAGCCAACGCCGCAGCAGCGGCAGGCTCAGCCCGATCACATTCGAAAAACAGCCCTCGATCCGCTCCACCAGCGCACCACCACGCCCCTCCAAAGCAAAGCCTCCAGCGCATTGCAGCGGTTCACCGGTGGCCACATAAGCCTCGATCTCGGCATGGCTGAGCGGTGCAAACTGCACCCGTGTGGTGACCGTCTCGAGGCGCTGCGCATCGCCGGCCAACAGACAGTGCCCGGTGTGAAGCTCTCCCCAGGCCCCGGCCATGCGCTGCCAACGGGCAATCGCCTCGGCCGCATCGGCGGGCTTGCCAAACACCTCGCCGGCAAAAGCGAGCACCGAATCGCACCCCAACACGGCGGTGATCGCTCGATCGCCGCCAGCGCTCTGGGCCATCTGGTGATGCACGGTCTGCGCCTTGGCACGCGCCAGCAACTGCACCAGCCGGGCCGGCTCAGGATGGGTGATCGCGTCTTCATCGACACCGCTCACCTGCACCCGATGGGCGATCCCCGCCTGCTCCAGCAGGCGGCGACGGGCGGGGGAGGCAGAAGCGAGCAGAAGCATGGTCGTGAATGCAGGGGTGAAGCGCGAAGCCATGACGGGGGATCAGATCAACGGCCATAACCAGAAGTCAACCGGCATGACGTGGGTTGCGTGCAATCAAGGGCAAAACCTGGCAGAACTGCAAAGCCAGTCCCAGGTGTTGACGCACCTAGAACGACCATTAAGATTTTGCGACTAATTCGCAACAATCCAGTGGCAAGACCGAGTGGCCGGAAGCTGGCACAAACCGGCACGTTCCAGCTCACCGACGCCATGGACACAGCCCGTGCGCTCCATACAGCCACGGCACTGGTCAACGGCAAGGTCCTGATTGCCGGCGGTTATGACCAGACCCTGGCAACCCTGGCCTCAGCCGAGATCTACGACCCCATCATCGGCAGGTTCACCCCAACCGACACCATGGGCTTCGGCAGGGTTGCTGCCGCTGCGACCCTGCTCAAGGACGGACGCGTCCTGATGGTCGGTGGACAGGACGCCAACGGAATCGCGATGGCCTCCGTTGAAATCTATGACCCGATCACGGGCACCTTCACGGACACGGGCTCCATGCTCACGGCACGGCTCAATCCCACGGTGACCCTTCTGAACGATGGCCGTGTGCTTGTTGCCGGGGGCTACGAGGGCACCAGCCATGGCCAACCACTGACCAGTGCTGAGTTGTACCAGCCCGCAACGGGTACCTTCGTGGCGACCGGTTCGATGACCACGGCACGCCGCAATCACATTGGCACCCTGCTCAATGATGGCAACGTCTTAATCGTCGGAGGTTATAACGGTGCTGCCGTCAATGCACCGGAACTCTATAACCCTCGAGAAGGCACATTCAAGCCCGCAGATTCAATGTCGACCCCCAGGCGATACCCCTCGGCGACCCTCATGAAGGACGGCGGGGTGCTGGTGGCCGGGGGGTACGAACGCGCCGACGGCGGTGCACAGGTCTCAACCGAGATCTACCGCCCCCAGGGCCAGGGAAGCAGCGCAACCGGCGGCAGCTTTGTCGCGTCAGGACCGATGCAGGCCGCCCGCGGCCGTCACACAGCGACCGATCTCGGCAACGGCAGGATCCTGATCACCGGGGGATATGACGGCCAGGTGCCGCTCGCGTCGGCCGAGCTCTACGACATCGCCAGGGGCACCACGACCGCGACCCCGTCGATGACGACACCCCGCTGGCGCCACACCGAAACGCTGCTGCCCGACGGCCGTGTGCTGATCGCCGGTGGAGCCGATGCCACCGTGGCCCTGGCCAGTGCCGAACTCTTCACGCCCTACGACCGCACCCCCTTGATCGCGGGTCTTGTCTCGCTGCTGGGTTGAGCCGGTGCGGCCCGGGGCCAGCTGCCACGGCCGCCCGGCAGACTGATCGTCGCGGCTCACCAGCCCCATCACCGCTCTGCCAAACGCCACCACCGATCGGAACGCGCTGCATCGTGCCCGCAGGGCCCTGCGCTGCCTGCCTTTTCGACTGGCGTTTTACCAGGAGCTTGAGCGGGGAGCGCTCAGCAGCCAGCAGCTGAGCGCTCGCACCGATTGGTGCCGCCTGTGCCGCAGGCGCCTGGGGTCCCGCCGCTGCGAAGACCATTTCATCTGGCTGATTCAGCTGGGGGTGCTACGGCGCGAGGTCGACGGCCAGGGCCTCACCGAGCGGGTGCGGCTGACCCCCCTGGGCCGCGAGGTGCTGGCGATCTGGCCCCATGACATTCCTGCAGCCAGACCATGGCAGCGCCTGCGCCACTGGCTGGGGCGGCACAGGCCCAGGATCTGAACCCAAGAAGTAGCATTGTTGTGCTACTCGCGAGAACCTCGATAGCCGCAGAAGTCACCCTCAGGCAGTCAGGCGGTTCGGTGAGTGCCACCATCCCCAAAGAACTCGCACGTCGGTTCCATCTGGAAGCCGGTGATCGCATTCAGGCCATCGAAACCGAGGAAGGCATCTTGCTGACCCCGTTTAACCCGACTGTGCAACAAGCTTTGGCCCTGGCCTCTGAAGCGGCCAAACAGTTCCAACCTGCCTTGCGTGAACTGGCCCAGTGACCAGAAGCGACGAACCCTGCTGGGTCCCAGCTGTTGCCGTACGGGCCATTCATCACGAGCAAATTCTCCAGCACGGTGGCTTGCAAGGGATTCGCCATGCAACGGCTCTCGAGGCGGCCTTAGCTCGACCGAGACAACGCTGGAGGTATGGCGAACTGAGCACCATCCCCGAGCTGGCAGCCGCCTATGCCGAAGCCATTCGTGCGCATCCTTTTGCCGATGGCAACAAGCGCAGTGGGTTTCTGGTGGCGGTGGTCTTCTTAGGCCTGAATGCGTTCAGCTTCCATGCGTCGAACGAAAGCGTTGTTGTGATGATTCGGCGGCTCGCGGCAGATGAGCTGCCATGGGGTGAACTTGTCGACTGGTTCACCGCCCAAAGCAGCCCACGCACGTGACCCCACCGCCTCCCACCCCCCTGATGGTGCTGGGCACCAGCAGCGGTGCCGGCAAGTCGTTGATGACGGCCGCCCTGTGCCGGGTGCTGCGGCGGCGCGGCGAAACGCCACTGCCCTTCAAGGGGCAGAACATGAGCAACAACGCCTGGGTGGATCAGGCCGGCGGCGAGATGGCCTATTCCCAGGCGCTGCAGGCCTGGGCCGCAGGGCTCGAGCCCCGCTGCGCCATGAACCCGGTGCTGCTCAAGCCCCAGGGCGACAGCACCAGCGAGGTGATTCACCTGGGCCGTGCGGTGGGCAACGCCCGCGCCGAGCACTACTACCGCGACTGGTTTCGCCCGGGTTGGGCCGCAATCAGGGCCGGCCTGGCCGAACTGCAGGCGGCACATCCAGGCGGACGGCTGGTGCTCGAGGGCGCGGGCAGCCCGGTGGAGGTGAACCTGCAGCCGCGCGATCTCACCAACCTGCGCCTGGCCCAGTACCTGCGGGCCCGCTGCATTCTGGTGGCCGACATCGAACGGGGCGGCGTGTTTGCCCAGCTGGTGGGCACCCTGGCCCTGCTGCGGCCGGTGGAGCGCCCCTTGATCGCCGGCCTGCTGATCAACCGCTTTCGCGGCCGGCGCGAGCTGTTCGACGAGGGACGCCGCTGGCTCGAGCGCCACACCGGGGTGCCGGTGCTGGGGGTGATGCCCTGGCTCGATGAGCTCTTCCCGCCGGAAGACTCGCTCGATCTGCTCGAACGCCGGGGGCGCAAACGCGGCGCCGAGCTCACCATCGCCGTGCTCAGGCTGCCCTCGCTGAGCAACTTTTCGGATCTCGACCCGCTCGAAGCCGAGCCCAGCGTGCAACTGCGCTGGGTGGCACCGGGCGAGCAGCTGGGTGCGCCCGATGCGGTCGTGGTGCCGGGCAGCAAACAGACCCTGCGGGATCTGGAGGCCCTGCAGCGCTGTGGCCTGGGGGCCCAGCTGCAGGTCTTTGCCGCAGGGGGCGGCCACGTGTTTGGCCTCTGTGGCGGCCTGCAGTTGCTGGGGCGCGAGCTCGTGGACCCCGAGGGTCGCGAAGGCGCACCCGATGGCCATATCGGCCAATCGACAGACACCTCAGCCGGGCTCAATCTGCTGCCCCTGCGCACCGTGTTTGGCGAGGTCAAGGCGTTGCGCCAACGCCACAGCCAGGCGCTGTGGCCCGCTCCCGGGTTGCTGCTTGAGGGCTTTGAACTGCACCGCGGCCACAGCAGCGTGCTGGAACCCTGCCAACCGCTCTGCGCCGATGCCGAGCTGGGCTGGGTGTCAGGACCTGTGGCCGGCACCTACCTGCATGGCGTGTTCGAGAGCGGCCCGTGGCGGCGGCGCTGGCTCAATGGTCTGCGGGCGCGCAAAGGGTTGCCGTTGCTGAGCGAACACCAACCCCATCACAGCCGTCAGCGGGAGGCACTGCTCGATCGGCTCGCCGATGCCTTTGAGCAGCACGTCAATCTGGAGCCGTTGCTGCGCGCGCCATGAAGCAGGTGCAGGTCCACTGGCCCCATGGCATCACCACACAGGTCACCTGCGGCAGCGATTGGCTGTCGGCTGCCAAGGCGGCCGGCTTCGCCATCCCCACAGGCTGCCTGGGGGGCAGCTGCGGCGCCTGTGAGATCGACGTCAACGGCACCACGGTGCGCGCCTGCATCGCCACGGTGCCCGGCAGCCGCAGCGGCGAGCTCAGCGTTGAACTGGCCAGCGACCCCTACTGGTGATCCCGCTGAATCAGCCCACCACCCAGCACCAGCTCACCGTCGTAAAAGACCGCTGCCTGACCCGGCGTGATCGAAAACTGCTCCTCGGCAAACTGCAGCCGGCAGCGGTGGGGCCGACCGGCTGCGGCATCGGCAGTGGTGGCCGGCATTGGCGTGAGCAGAGCCTTCTCAGGACCACTGCGGTAGCGCACCTGCACCGCCACCTCGAGAGGTTCCTGAGGCGGCGCCATCGATACCCAGTTGACCGCACCCACCACAGCTTCGCTGCAGGCCGCCTCACTGCGCGGAGCCACCACAACCCGGTTCATGGCGCCATCAAGGCGCACCACATGCAGGGGCTCGCGCCAGGCGACCCCCAAGCCCTTGCGCTGGCCGATGGTGAAGTGCTCGATGCCGTTGTGGCTGCCCACCACGGTGCCGTCGCTGAGCACGATCTCACCGGCACGGGGCGGCAGGTAGGCGTCAAGGAAGGCCTTCATCGAGCCGTGATGATCGGCCAGGCAGAGGTCCTGGCTCTCGGGTTTCTGGGCCGTGCGCAAACCGTGGCGCCCCGCCTCGGCGCGGGTGTCGGGCTTGGTGAGTTCACCCAGGGGAAACACCAACCGCCCCAGCACCTCCTGGGGCAGGTCGTAGAGGAAGTAACTCTGGTCTTTGCGGGTGTCGAGGCCGCGCAGCAGCTGATGGCGGCCGTTGCTGCTGTGCTCGCCGTGGCGCACCCGGGCGTAATGGCCGGTGGCGATGCGGGCGATGCCGCGCTCCTGCTGGGCCCACTGGAGCATCGGAGCAAACTTGACCTCGCGGTTGCAGCGCGAACAGGGCAGCGGCGTGGTGCCCGCTGCATAACCCTGCACCAGAAAGTCGACGATCTGCGCCTTGAAGTGCTCGCGAAAGTCGACGACGTGGTGCGGCACGCCGAGCTGCTCGCAGATGCCGGCCGCATCGACCAGACCCTCGGCGCAGCAGGCCCCCTTACCGCTCATCAGCCAGAGGGTGAGGCCTTCGACCTGCCAGCCCGCCTCGACCAGCAACGCCGCGGTGAGCGAGCTGTCGACCCCACCCGAGAGACCCACCGCGACCCGGTGCTCACCGGGCCAGCTGCGCAGCTGCTCGAGCACGTGGGTACCGGCCTGGGTGGCAGCGGCCTGGGTGGCAGCGGCATCAACAGGGGCAGCAGACGGCAAGGCCAAGGCAACAGGGGCGGCGCAACAGGGCCGTTGCTTCCATCATGAAACCGAGCGAGCGCCCCTGCCTTGGAAACACCCAGCTGGCCCGAGCGCGACAGCGACCATCTGCTGGTCACGGGCACGCAGATGGTCGCGCTGGAACAGCAGTTGTTTGCCAGCGGCCTGCCGGTGGAGGCGCTCATGGAGAAGGCCGCCCTGGCTGTGTTCAGGGCGATCCGGGCCGATTGGGGCGACCACCTGGCTCGGCACGGCGCCCTGGTGCTGGTGGGTCCGGGGCACAACGGCGGCGACGGCCTGGTGATCGCCCGTGAACTGCAACTGGCGGGCATCGCCACGGCGATCTGGAGCCCGTTTGAGCGCCACAGACCGCTCACCGAGGCCCACCTGCGCCATGCGCGGTGGCTGGGCATGACGCGGCTTGAGCAGCCGCCCGACCCGTCAGATCCGGCCCTGTGGATCGATGCCCTCTTCGGCATCGGCCAGACCCGCCCCCTGGGCCCACCGCTTGACTCGCTGCTGACCGCCCGCCGGCAGCGCCAGCCCGCCGCGCTGGTGGCCGTTGACGTGCCCAGCGGCCTGGACGACCGCAGCGGCCAGCCCCTGGGCCTGGCCTGGGCCCAGGCCACCCGCACTTACACCATTGGCCTGATCAAACAGGGACTGGTTCAGGACCCTGCCCTGGCGGCCGCCGGACGGGTGCAACGCGTCGAGCTGGGGCTGACGCCATCGCTGCTGGCGCAACTGGATCCCGCCACGCCCCTGGGCCTGGCCGAGGCCGATGCACGGCTGGCACCGCAACCGGAGCTCAATCCGGCTGCCGGCAAATACGCCCGCGGCAGGCTGCTGGTGATCGCCGGCAGCCAGGCCTACCGCGGCGCAGGCCATCTGGCGCTGCTGGGGGCCAGCGCGGCGGGACCCGGCAGCCTGCTGGCCGCCGTGGCAGCCCCCCTGGCCGAGGCCCTGTGGCAACTGCTGCCCCATGTGGTGCTGCAACGGCAGCTGGCCTGCAACCCGGACGGAGCCCTGTTGCTGGGTGATCTGGAGGCGACCGATCTCGCGCGGCGCGATGCCGTGCTGCTCGGACCTGGGCTCGGCCCGCTGGCGCCCGACAACGGGCCTGGCCCGCAGGCCGAGGCCGAACGGCTGGCCTGGGAGCGGCTGCAGGCCTTTGCCGGTCTGCTGGTGCTTGACGCCGATGGGCTTAACCGCATCGGTGTGCCCTGGTTGCAGGGGCGCCGCGGCCCCACCTGGATCACCCCCCACCGCGGCGAACTGGCGCGTCTGTGGCCCGATCTCGCCGAGCTACCGGCCCTGGACGCGGCCCGCCGCGCCGCCGCCGACAGCGGCGCCGTGGTGCTGCTCAAGGGGGCCCGCAGCGTGATCGCCACCCCGAGTGGCCGCTGCTGGCAGCTGCTCGAGGCGGCTGCGGCTGCAGCGCGGGCCGGCCTGGGCGACGTGCTGGCGGGCTATGCCGCCGCCAGGGGTGCCATGGCCCTGGCCGCAGGGCACAGCGGCGATGGGGTCTGGTTGGCGGCCGCTGCCCTGGACCACGCTGCAGCGGGGCTGCACTGCGCCCGAGAGCGGGGGCCCGGCGGGGTGAGCCCAGGGGCCGTGGCAGCCGCACTGATGCGGCCAAACAGCGAATCAACACATAGCATCAACACACGGCAATAACAGCATTTGAAGACAATCGAAACAGCTGCAGAAGCCCTGCCGCGCAACAGGTCTGGCCATCCCAAGCAATGCAGTCCAGACAACAGTGTGTTGTTTTGCAAGGCAAAGCTGAAGGGTTGCTGAAATCACACCCCATTCGGCGATTTCAACGGGAGAGTCATCCCCAACGTGATGGAGTGGCGATGACCGCCTCAACGCTGCAGGGAAGCGACAGCAGTCGCCGTCGCAGCAGCGACCCGATCAGCTGGTACCTCACCACCATCGGCCGCGAGCCGCTGCTGACCGCCGCCGAAGAGATCGAACTGGGCAACCAGGTGCAGGCGATGATGCGCCTGGTTGAGGCCGGCGAACGCGAGTTCAGCGACCAGGAACGCAAGACCATCCGCATCGGTCGCCGTTCCAAGCAGCGCATGATGAAGGCCAACCTGCGCCTGGTGGTCAGCGTTGCCAAGAAGTACCAGGGCAAGGGCCTGGAACTGCTCGATCTGATTCAGGAAGGCTCCCTCGGCCTAGAGCGGGCGGTCGAAAAGTTCGACCCGACCCGCGGCTACAAGTTCTCGACCTATGCCTTCTGGTGGATTCGCCAGAGCATGACCCGGGCGATCGCCTGCCAGTCGCGCACGATCCGGTTACCGGTGCACCTGGGTGAACGGCTGAGCGCCATCCGCAAGGTGAGCCTCGACCTGGCCCACAAACTGGGGGCCATGCCCAGCCGCCGCGAGATCGCCGAGGCCATGGACATGCCGCTCGAGGAACTCGACGGCCTGCTGCGTCAGTCGCTCACCACTTCGAGTCTCGATGCCCCGGTCAATGGCGACGAGGGGCGCAGCTTCCTGGGCGATCTGATCGCCGACAATGCCGACGAAGAACCGCTTGAGCGGGTCGAGCGGGGCATTCATCAGGAGCAGCTGGGCCGTTGGCTCAGCCACCTCAGCGATCAGGAGCGTGAGGTGCTGCAGCTGCGCTTCGGGCTCGATGGCGAAGAGCGCCACACCCTCGCCGAGATCGGCCGGCAGCTCGATGTCTCACGCGAGCGCGTGCGCCAGGTGGAGCTCAAGGCCCTGCGCAAATTGCGCAACCTCACCCGCCGCATTCCCAGCAGCCTCTGAGGGGCTCAATTCAGTGGGCTGAATTCAGTGGCCTGGATATCAGTGGGCCGAGTTCAGTCCTCGGCCCAGATGTAGCGGGTGAGCTCTTCGGGCTTGGGCTCGGGAGCAGCCAGGGCAAACTCGACGCAGTCGGCGACGTGGGCATCGATCTCCTTGTCGATGGCCGCGAGCTCCTCGGCGCTGGCCAGCGACTGGCTCACCAGCTGGGAGGCCAGGCGCTTGATCGGATCACGCTTGGCCCAGAACTCCTTCTCTTCGGCTGCCCGCAGCTCGTCGGGGTCGGCCAGGGAATGGCCGCGGTAGCGGTACGTGAGGCACTCGAGCAGGGTTGGACCCTCGCCGGCGCGTGCCCGCTCGATGGCGCGCTGGGCTGCAGCCCGTACCGCCAGCACATCCATGCCGTCGACCTCTTCACCCGCCATGCCGAAGGCGGCCGCCTTGCGCCAGATCTCGGGGTCGCTGGTGGCGCGGTTGTGGTCCATGCCGATGGCCCACTTGTTGTTTTCGACGACAAACAGGATCGGCAGCTTCCACAGCGAGGCCATGTTGAGGCACTCGTAGAACTGACCGATGTTGCAGGTGCCATCGCCGAAAAACGCAGCGGTCACGGCATCGCTCGATGCATCGCCGAGGGCGTCGCGCTTGTAGCGGCTGGTGAAGGCGGCGCCCAGCGCCACCGGAATGCCCTCCCCGATGAAGGCATAGCCACCGAGCAGGTGGTGCTCCCTGGAGAACAGGTGCATGGAGCCACCGCGGCCCTTGCTGCAGCCGGTCTCCTTGCCGAACAGCTCACTCATCACCTCACGGGCCGGCACGCCACAGCTGAGGGCGTGAACGTGGTCGCGGTAGGTGCTGCAGAACCAGTCGTATTGCGGCTTCATCGCCTTGATGACGCCCGTGCTGACGGCCTCTTGGCCGTTGTAGAGATGCACGAAGCCAAACATCTTGCCGCGGTAGTACATCTCGGCGCACTTGTCTTCAAAGCGCCGCCCCAGCACCATGTCGCGGTAGAGCGTCAGCCCCTCGTCGCGGCTGACCACCGCGGGCGTGGCCGGATAGAGATTCTCGAGCCTCTCAGCGTGGGGGCCCGCCACGTGGGTGGAATCGGCTGAGCAGGAGGGCGCTCCGGAGGCGGCCGCAAGATCAGCGCTCGTGTCTGCCTGGGTCATCGACCAACTGTACGGGGTCCGTTCACGACTTCCTGCCATCCACGAGCCAAAACCGCAGACTCTGCCTACAGTCGGCCACCAGCGAAACGCCCGGGGTGGAACTGCCGATCGATCACTTCCGGTTGCTCGGTGTGAGTCCCTCCACCGACGCCCGGGGGGTGCTGCAGATGCTGCAGCAGCGCCTCGACCGGCTGCCCGAGGACGGTTACAGCCTCGAAACGCTCGATGCCCGAGGCGAACTGCTGCGCAGCAGCGCCGACCTGCTGAGCGACCCGGCGCGCCGGAGCCGTTACGAAACCGATCTGACCTCCCTGAGTGCGGCGGGCACCAACGTCATCCCGGCGCTCGACATTCCCAGCAGTCTTGAGGTGGGCGGTCTGCTGCTGCTGCTCGAGGCCAGCCAACCGCTCGAGTGCTTCGAACTGGCCAGCCGCAGCCTGCAACCGCCCCAGGCCCCCGCCCTGGGAAGCAGCCGCGAAGCCGACCTGACCCTGGTGGCGGCCCAGGCCTGCCTGGCCGGTGCCGCCGATCTGCAGAACCAGCGGCTCTACGAGGCCGCCGCCCAACTGTTGTTGCAGGGCCAGACGCTGCTGCAGCGCATGGGCCAGCTGCCGCGACTGCGCCAGAAACTGAGCGAAGCGCTCGACACCCTGGCGCCCTACCGGGTGCTGGATCTGCTGAGCCGCCCACTCACCGCCGCCAGCGAGCGCGCTGAAGGCCTGCGCCTGCTGGGCGAGCTGGTGCAACGCCGCGGCGGCCTCGAGGGCAGCGGCGACCTGCGCATGAGCCAGGACGAATTCCAGACCTTCTTCAGGCAGATCCGCGGCTTTCTCACCGTCCAGGAGCAGGTGGATCAGTTCACGGCCTGGGCGGCCGGATCGGCCACAGCCGACTTCCTGGCCACCACCGCCCTGACCGCCTCAGGGTTCGTGCAACGCAAACCCGAGCGCATTGCGGCGGCGCTGACACGACTCGAAGCAAGCTCACAGAGCGGTACCGAAACCCTCAGGGCAGCCCTGGAGTTGCTGCTTGGCCGGGTCGGGCAGGCCCAGCAGAGCTTCCTCGCCGGGGCCAGCCCCGAACTGCTCGCCTGGGCCGCCCAGCAGGGTGATGACCCGCTGGTGCAGCTCTGTGCCTATGCCCGCGACTGGCTGCACCGGGATGTGCTGCCGGGCTACCGCGACCTCGAGGCCGATGCCGACCTCGATGCCTACTTCGCCGATCGCGATGTGCAGCTGTACATCGAGCAGCACGACCCGGCCCCACGCCCCCAGACCGGCCTGACCGCCGCAGCCCCCACGCCTGAGCCCCTGGCGGCCAACCCCTTTGCCTCGCTGTTGGGTGGCCTTGGACTGCAGGGTCCGCCGCCCGAAGCCCTGCTCGATGACGACGCTGCCGATGACGCGGCTGCTTCTGGGACTGCTGCATATGGCACTGCTGCATATGGCACTGCAGACAATGCCGATCTCGGCTTCGATGACGATGACCTCGACGACGCTCGCGAGCGGCAGCTCTGGCCCTGGGCCGGGCTGGGTCTGGGCCGGCGCCTGCGTGGGTTGCCGCGCCCCCAGTCGATCGCACTGGTGGCGGTGGGCCTGGGTGTGCTGGTGGGTGCCGCAGCCCTGACGATGCGACAGCCATGGCGCCAGCCCAGGCCGATTGTCGTGGTTCCTGCCAAGACGCCAGCCGCACCGCCGCCCGCCAGGCCTGCTGCGGTGCGGCCGTCGCCCCAGCTACCCCTGACGGCTGCAGCACCCAGCGACGCCGAACTCAGGGGCCTGCTCGAAGCCTGGCTGACGGCCAAGGCCAACGTGCTGGCAGGACGGAACAGCGCCCTGCCCCTGGCCGAGCTCGCCCGCGAGACCCAGGTCGAGCGCCTCGAAGCCGAACGCCGCAGCGATGCCTCCCGCGGCGAAACCCAGACGATCGAAACCCGCATCACCGCCCTGGAGGTGCTGGAACGCAGCCCCAGCCGCATCGCCCTGAGGGCATCGCTCGACTACAGCGACAGCCGCCTCGGCAGCGGCGGTGCCGTGCTCGCTCGCACCCCTCCAACCAGCCTCACCAATCAATACGTCTTTGCCCGCGACGGCCAGACCTGGCGATTGGTGGCTTTTGGCCGGGCCGGCTGAGACGGGGGCAGCCCCAGGCTCTCCGTCTTTTTACGATCGGGCAACTTCCCGCCAGCAGGTCCGGTGTTCGACGAGCTCTCCCAACGGTTCGAAGAGGCGGTCAAAAGCCTGCGCGGCCAGGCCAGCATCAGCGACACCAACGTCGAGGGCGCCCTCAAGGACGTGCGCCGGGCCCTGCTCGAGGCCGACGTCAGCCTGCCGGTGGTGCGCGAGTTCGTCGACGAAGTGCGCCGCAAGGCCGTCGGCACCGAGGTGGTGCGCGGCATCAGCCCCGATCAGAAGTTCATCCAGGTCGTTCACGAGCAGCTCGTCGAGACCATGGGCGGCGAGAACGCACCCCTGGCGGCCGGTGGCACGGCGGGTGACCCCTCGGTGGTGCTGATGGCGGGCCTGCAGGGGGCCGGCAAGACCACCGCCACCGCCAAGCTGGGCCTGCACCTCAAGGACCAGGGCCGCAAGACCCTGCTGGTGGCCGCCGACGTCTACCGGCCCGCCGCCATCGACCAGCTGCAGACCCTGGGCGGCCAGATCGGCGTCGAGGTGTTCAGCCTGGGGGCTGAGGCCAAGCCGGAAGACATCGCCGCCGCCGGCATCGAAAAGGCCAGGGCCGAAGGCTTCGACACGGTGCTCATCGACACCGCCGGCCGCCTGCAGATCGACACGGCGATGATGCAGGAGATGGTGCGGATCAGGCAGGCCGCCCAACCCGATGAGGTGCTGCTGGTCGTCGATTCGATGATCGGCCAGGAAGCGGCCGAACTGACCCGCGCCTTCCACGAGCAGGTGGGCATCACCGGCGCCGTGCTGACCAAGCTTGACGGCGACTCGCGCGGGGGCGCAGCCCTGTCGATCCGCAAGGTGAGCGGGGCGCCGATCAAGTTCATCGGCACGGGCGAAAAGGTCGAGGCCCTGCAGCCCTTTCACCCCGAGCGCATGGCCAGCCGCATCCTCGGCATGGGCGATGTGCTCACTCTGGTCGAAAAGGCCACCAAGGAAGTCGAACTGGCCGACGTCGAACGCATGCAGCGCAAGCTGCAGGAGGCGTCGTTCGACTTCTCCGACTTTGTGCAGCAGATGCGCCTGATCAAGCGCATGGGCTCGTTGGGCGGGCTCATGAAAATGATCCCGGGCATGAACAAGATCGACGACGGCATGCTCAAGCAGGGGGAGCAGCAGCTCAAGAGGATCGAGGCGATGATCGGCTCGATGACCCAGGCCGAACGCGAGGACCCCGACCTGCTGGCGGCCAGCCCCTCACGGCGTCGACGCATCGCCGGCGGCAGCGGCCACACCCCCGCCGATGTCGACAAAGTGCTGGCCGACTTCCAGAAGATGCGCGGCTTCATGCAGCAGATGACCCGCGGCGGCGGGATGCCCGGACTGCCGGGCATGGGTGGCGGCTTCCCCGGCATGGGAGGGGGCTTCCCTGGCATGGGCGGCGGCATGCCGGGGTTTCCGGGCATGGGTTCCGGTGCGCCGGCCAAGGCTCCGCGACCGGCCAAGAAGAAAAAGGGATTCGGGGACCTCTGACCCTCGAAAGGTACACTTCTCGTTTGGACATCCACCGGCAAGGCCACAATGATCAAGCTCCGCCTGAAGCGGTTTGGTAAGAAGCGGGAAGCGAGCTTCCGCCTCGTGGCCACCAACAGCACCTCCCGCAGGGATGGACGCCCCCTTCAGGAGCTGGGCTTCTACAACCCCCGCACCAAGGAGGCTCGCCTGGACGCCGAGGCCATTCGCCACCGCCTGAGCCAGGGTGCCCAGCCCACCGACAGCGTGCGCTCGCTGCTCGAGAAGGGTGGACTGCTCGAGAAGACCGTGCGTCCCGCCGAGATCGTCGGCAAGAAGAAGCAGGCTGAAGCCCGCGACGCCGCAGCCAAGCAGGCGGCCAAGGAGGCCGCCGAAGCCAAGGCAGCTGAAGCTGCCGCCGCCAAAGAAGCTGCAGAAGCCGCTGCTGCCGAAGCCGCTGCCGCGGCCGAGCCCCCCGCCGACGAACCCCCGGCTGACGCCTGATCAGGCTCCCCATGGCTGGGGGAGAACAGATCAATCTTCAACTTCCGGATCCGACTGCGGCCCTGGCACTCTCAGGCCAGGCCGAGTCGACCCTACGGCGGCTTGAAGCCCTCACCGGTGCCTCACTGGTGCTGCGCGGGCTCGACCTCGAGCTGCGCGGCACCGCCAGCCAGCTGGAGCGCACCTGCGGGCTGATCGAGCTGCTGAGCCCGCTGTGGAGCGAAGGCCAGAGCGTGGGGCCTGCCGACCTGCAGACCGCCCTGACAGCGCTCGACACCGGCCGGGGTGATGAACACCGCCAGCTGGGGCGACAGGTGCTGGCCCGCAGCCAGACTGGACGCCTGCTGCGCCCGCGCACCCTTCGCCAGAAGGCCTATGTGGAGGCCATGGAGCGCCACGACCTCACCCTGGCCCTGGGTCCGGCCGGGACCGGCAAGACCTTTCTGGCCACGGTGCTGGCCGTGCGCATGCTGCAGGAGCGCAAGGTCGAGAAGCTGATCCTCACCCGGCCAGCGGTGGAAGCTGGTGAGCGGCTCGGTTTCCTGCCAGGCGATCTGCAGCAGAAGGTCGATCCCTACCTGCGCCCCCTCTACGACGCGCTGCACACCCTGCTGGGCGCCGAGAAGGTGGCGGCACTGCTGGAGAAGGGCGTGATCGAGATCGCACCGCTGGCCTACATGCGCGGCCGCACCCTGGCCGACGCGTTTGTGATTCTCGACGAGGCCCAGAACACCACCACCGCCCAGATGCGCATGGTGCTGACCCGTCTTGGCGAGCACTCGCGCATGGTGGTCACCGGCGACCCCACACAGATCGACCTGCCGGCAGGGGTCAGCAGCGGGCTGCACGAGGCCGCCGAGGTGCTCGAGGGCATCGAGGGGGTGGCCATCTGCCGGCTCACCGCCGCCGATGTGGTGCGCCATCCACTGGTGCAGCGGCTGGTGACGGCCTATGCCGAACGCGACCACCGGGCAGTGGCCGCAGGGCCCAGAACGCGGTTGGATGGCAAACCTGACAGATCCAGACCATGAACCGGGCCGAACAGCTGCGCATACCTGCCCAGATCGCCGTCGCCGCCCTGGTGGCCTACCTGCTGGGTTTCAGCTTCACCAGCCTGTTTCCGGGTTATCTCCCCAAGATCGGTGGGCTGTGGTCAGCGATTTCGGCCATCGTGGTCACCCAGGTGAGCCGTCAGGAGGCCCGCAGCTCGGCATCGCTGCGGGTGCTGGGTTCGGCGATCGGTGCGGTCACCAGCGCCGTCTATCTCTCGCTCTTGCCGTTTCATCCAGTGGGGATGGCCCTGGCGATCTTCGCCACCGTGGTGATCTGCACGGCACTGAACATCCCCAGCCACGGACGCCTGGCCGCGATCACGGTGCTCGTGGTGATGGTGACCGCCAGCCTGGATCCAGCCCTCAACCCATTGCTGAATGCGCTGCTGCGCTTCGTGGAGTCGTGCATCGGCACCGCGGTGGCCCTGCTCGGGGTCCTGCTCTGGCGCCGATAGGGGGATCCACACCTACACGGCTGTCGCAGAGCTCCCACAAGCCAGACAACGCTGGCAGGATGGATTGAGTTCGTCCAGGGGACCGTCAGCCATGCCGGCCAGCAGCAATTTTCAGCAGGCCATCCGTGAGGCGCAGAGCAGCGCCCTGGTGGGGCCCAACGTTGTCAACAAGGCCCTTCCCTATGTGGGTGGCGGCATGGTGCTCACCGCCGCCGGCGTGCTGGGCGGTCTGTCGCTGATGGCGACCAATGCGGCCCTGTTCATGCCGTTGTTCTGGGTCGCCCTGATCGGCAACTTCATTCTCTTCTTCGTGGCCCAGAACGTCGCCAACAAGGGCGACAACACGACGGCCCTGCCGCTGATGGCGGCCTACAGCCTGATCACCGGCTTCACCCTGAGCGGGATCGTGGGTTACGCCGTGGCTGCGGCCGGCATCGGCGCGGTTGGCACAGCCGCCCTGGCCACCGGCATCACCTTCGTGGTGGCCTCGGTGATGGGCCGCCGCATGAGCGACAACGTCGGCCAGGCCCTGACCGGCGTGGTGGGCCTGGGAATCCTGGGCCTGTTCATCGCGATGTTCGTCCAGATCATCGGCAGCTTCTTTGCCCCCGGCATGTTCACCACCGGCGGTTTTGAGCTGGCGATCGCAGGCTTCGGCACCGTTCTCTTCGTGGGAGCCGCCTTCGTCGACTTCTACACCATGCCCCGCACCTACCGCGACGACCAGTACCTGGCCGGCGCCCTGGGCATGTACCTCACCTACATCAACCTGTTCATCTTTGTGCTGCGGCTGGTCATCGCCCTCAACGGTGGCGGTCGCCGCGACTGAGGACACCAGCGACAACCGGTTCCCATCAGGCGCCCCCGCGGGGGCGCTTTTTCATGGAGCAGCTCTGGGTGCCGGGCTGGGGAGAATCGGCTGCACTGCAATCTGCGACAACCCAGCGGTCACATCGCGCAGGGGATGGCTGGCACTGCCCCAGCCCTCGGGCGGCAATCCCAGGGGCTGCCCGGCCGCCGCCGGCGCGATGGCGTTGAACCAGGCCAGCAGCAGACCCCGCAGCGGACCACCACCTGCGCCGCGGGGCGCACGCAGATTGAAGTGATCGCCCCCCTGCACCAGCACCAGGCGATGCCCCTGAGCACCGCTGCGCAGGGCGCTGGCCACCGGTTCCATGGCCTCGGGCCCGGGGGGGACCACCCAGTCGCTGATGCCACTGACGACCAGCACCGGAGCGCCCATCGCCTGGGCCGAGACCTGATCAAACAACAGACGCATCGGCGGGCTGACCGCCACAGCCGCCACCACGCGCGGGTCGGCGAGGGCGGCGGCATCAGCGCTGCCCACAAAATTGCACTGCAGCACCCAGCTGAGGTTGCGCGAGGGATGGCGAACGTCATCGCACAGCGCGCGCAGTTTGGTGGTGGTGGGCCTTGCCCCGGCCAGCTGCAGCGCTGTGGTGGCGCCCCAGGAATGGCCTGCTACCAGCACGGCACGGCTGTTGACCGGCTGGCGCAGGCCCAGCTGGTTGCGGGCGGCCGCATCGATCACCGCCGACACGTCCCGGGGGCGCAGGGCCAGTTCCTGCGGACTCGGTGGTGGCTGCCGGCCCGAAAGCATGGCGCGCTGCTGGCTGGCATCACTGCCGGGATGCCGGGGCAGCACCACCGTGTAGCCGTGGCTGACCAGGTGCTCGGCCCAGCCTTCGAAACTGCCGGGGTCATCCCAGAGCCCATGGGAGATCACCACGAGCCGGTTGGGCTGCCTGCCACCGCTGCCGCCGGGTTCATGGATCACCACCGAAAGGGGCTGGGCTCGATGGCCCACGGCGATGGTGACCTCCTGCCGCTGGGTTGAGCTGGGGCCGGGGTTGAGAAACCGCCCGGAGCTGCTGACCGGCTGCTGAGCCGCCATCGCGGCATCGGCCAGACGCCGTTGGTTGCGCAACCGCGCCATCGCATCGCCCACCCGGGCCAGCTCGAGCGTCACCGCCTTGCCAGGCAGCTGCTCGAGCACATCGAGCAGGGAGATGCCACCGTTGGCCGCGGCCGCGCGCTCCATGGCCTCCAAAAAAGCGGGCCGATCCAGGGGGTCGGGGAGCGCATCGATCTCGCCAAAGGCCCCCACCATCAACAGAACCTGGTCGAGCAGGGGCGACCCCTGGGCCTGGCGCAACACCGTGTGCAGCTCCAGGGGCAGGTTGGAGCGCATCACATCGATCAGCCGGCGACCGATCGCACCGCCGCTGGCACGGTCCAGGTCGGCCAGATCGCTATGGCCGGCCAGCAGGCTCCCGGGGCTGCGCAACTCAGACACCCGAATGACGAAATCGGTGTCCAACAGCGGCAGCCGCAGCCTGATGGTCTCCAGGGCGCCTGCGGCGGTGGGATGCAGCAGCACCGACGCACCCAACGCGGGCGCCACCAAACGGGCCAGGGTCCTGGCGAGCAGCGATCGCGCCATCAACGGTTCGGTCTCTCGGCGACACCCATCCTGATGCTCACCCCTCGGCCACGGCCTCGACCGCCGCAGCGATCGCGGCACGCTGCGCCGCGTCATAGCCCCAGCGGTCGAGGAAGGCCACGTCGTCGCCGGCTCCACGGGTGGCCTCGAGCAGGGTTTCGAGGCGCGCTTTGACAGCGGCCGGATCAAGACTGCGCAGCAGCTCGGTGCAGCGGGTCTGCACCCGCTCCGAAGCACCCTGCTGGGCCCCATCGCCGGCGCGCTGGTGATGCAGCGCCATCGCCGTGCTCATCGCCAGGTTGCGTGCCGACAGGTCGACCACCCCCACGCCCGCCAGCCGCAGCTGCACCAGCAACGCCTCGGGCAGGCGGTCCATCAGCGGGCAGTCACCGGCAAGGCTCACCACAAAGAAGCCCCGGGCCCCATCACGGCTGGCCACCAGCTCAGCCACGCGATCGGCCAGCACCTCGTCGCTGAGTTCGCCGTTCTCCCAGAGGCTCAGCCACTGGGCGGTGATCTCCATCGCCTGCTGGAAGGTGGGTTCGGCAACCGCCGTCATGGGGAAACGCAACGCTGCCCACCAGGCTATGGAAAGCCTGCCGGCGTGCTGGCAGTGTGAGGGGGATGGATCCTGAGACCCCGACCCCCCTGAACCCGGCCTCCGAGCCCGGGGCATCCCCAGGACCGGGCGGCCTGGAGGGGGTCGAACTGCCGATCCCTGACCCGGCCGAATCGGCCAGGCTGCTGGCAGCCGGCGGGGGCGAACCGGGCAGCCAGCCCTTCCGCTCGGGCTTTGTGGCCCTGGTGGGCCGCCCCAACGTGGGCAAATCGACCCTGCTCAACCAGCTGGTGGGCACCAAGGTGGCGATCACGTCGCCGATCGCCCAGACCACCCGCAACCGCCTGCGGGCGATCCTCACCACCGCTGAGGCCCAGCTGGTGCTGGTGGACACGCCCGGGATCCACAAACCCCACCACCTGCTGGGTGAGCGGCTGGTGCAGAGCGCCCGGGCCGCCATCGGTGAGGTGGATCAGGTGCTGCTGCTGGTCGATGGCAGCCAACCCGCAGGCCGCGGCGATGGCTTCATCGTCGAATTGCTGGCCCGCACCCAGGTGCCGGTGCAGGTGGCCCTCAACAAGAGCGACCTGGTGCCGCCCGATGCCGCCGACGCGCTGGAGGCCAGCTATCGGGAGCTGGTGCCCGGCTGGCCCCTGCACCGCGTGAGCGCCCTGAGCGGCGACGGCACGGCCGCCCTGGTGAACGCCCTGGCCGCCCAGCTGCCCGAAGGCCCCCACCTCTACCCCAGCGATGCGGTCAGCGACCAACCCGAACAGCTGCTGCTGGCCGAGCTGATCCGCGAGCAGGTGCTCAACCACACCCGCGAAGAGGTGCCCCACTCGGTGGCCGTGCAGATCGAGCGCATCGTCGACGACGGCCCGCGCACGGCGGTGCTGGCCACGGTGCTGGTGGAGCGCAGCAGCCAGAAGGGCATCCTGATCGGCAAGGGCGGCCAGATGCTGCGGCAGATCGGCACGGGGGCCCGGGCGCAGATGCAGAAGCTGATCAACGGCCCGGTGTACCTCGAGCTGTTCGTCAAGGTGGTGCCGGGCTGGCGCCGCAGCGCCGCCCGCCTGGCCGAGCTGGGCTACAGGGGTGACAGCTGAGCGTGGAGACAGCTGAGCGTGGCGGAAGCTGAGAGAATCACTGCCATGACAACCACTCCTGCCGATCAGCCCGATCCAGGCGCCTTTCCGCCGGCGACGCTCGAAGCCTTTCTGCGCTGTTGCGCCGGCGAGTGGATGAGCCTGCGCAGCCAGTTCAGCCTGGGCGAGGGCAGCGAGGGCGACGACTGGCACAGCAGCGAGCGGGGGGAGCTGGTGGTCAGCTTCGTGGAGGATGCCGATGGCGGCCCCGGTGGCCTGCAGGTAACCCCGAAGCGCGATGGCACCCTGCAGCAGTCCTCGCGGCTGTTGTTTGGCACCGATGGCAGCTTCAGCACCGGCAGCGGAGCTGAAGGCACCTGGACACTCTGGCCCGATGGCAGCCTGGAGCTGGTGCTCGATGGCCCGCGGGGCACGGTGCACGAAAAGATCTGGTTCACCAAACCCAACCTGCGCCTGCGCTCAACCGTCGAGAGCCGGGCCGACGGGGCCCCGGGCCGGGCCAGCTTCAGCTCGGAGATCCGCCGCGTCAGCCGGCCCGCCGCCTGATGCGCCTCGATGTGGTGAGCCTGGCGCCCGAGTCGCTGGCACCGTTGCTGAGCCTGGGGGTGATCGGCCGGGCGTTCGCCGCGGGCATCGCCGAACTGCACACCCACAACCCCCGCGACTTTGCCGAAGGCAAGTACCGCAAGGTCGACGACGAGCCCTACGGCGGCGGCGCCGGCATGGTGCTGATGCCCGAGCCGGTGTTCGCCGCGGTCGAGGCGATCCCCGTGCTGCCGCTGCGCCGCGTGCTGCTGATGAGCCCCCAGGGCCGGCAACTGCAACAGACCGACCTGCGCCGCTGGGCCTCCAGCTACGCGCAGTTGGTGCTGCTGTGCGGCCACTACGAGGGGTTTGACGAGCGCATCCGCAGCCTGGCCGATGAGGAGGTCTCCATCGGCGACTTTGTGCTCACCGGTGGCGAGCTGCCCGCCGCGGTGATCATCAACGGGGTGGTGCGGCTGCTGCCTGGCACGGTGGGCACCGCCGCCTCCCTCGACGACGAAAGCCACAGTGCCGGCCTGCTCGAGCACCCCCATTACACCCGCCCGGCGGTGTTCAGGGGCATGGAGGTGCCGGCGGTGCTGCGCAGTGGCGACCACGGTGCCATCGCCCGCTGGCGCGAACAGCAGCAACAGCAGCGCACCCAACTGCGGCGACCCGACCTCTTTGCCCGCTGGCAGGCGCAGCAGCTTGAGCAGCAGCAGTGAGCCGGGCTTTCCTGGAGCCGCCGGGGCCCTAACTACCGGCCAGGTTCACAGGGGCTGAGGTTCCGAGTCTGAACAGGGTCTCCTGGGGCACGATGCCCTCTGCCTCGGGGAGCAGGGCCCCGGAGTCGAACGGTCGGAACGTCCAGACCGTTCGGCCACCATCGCGAGGAGCCAGCACCACGACGCTGCCCGTGGGGGTGCTCACCGACCCCAGGCTGAATCCTTGAGCACGGGTGATGCCCTGCTGGGGCCTGAACTGGGTCACTTGCTCAAGGGCGTAATCAGCACCCTGGGAGCCATGGCCGGCGTGGCTCCCATGGCCACCCGAAGCCCCCTGGTCAATGACCCGCCACAGCGTGGCTCGGTCGGTGTCGGTTGAGGGGGCGGTCAGGATCCGGCGGAAACCGCCATACGCAGCGCCGTAGTAGGAGGTGGCCAGGCTGAGACCCCGGCGATCCAGGGGATCGCCGGCCAGCAGTCGTGCCTTGAGCTCAGGGGCGCCCAGCAGGCCAGCCTCCGACAACGCGGCCGCCGACGGTGCCGGTGTGGCCGCGATCTTGGTGAACAGATCCCACCCCCAGATGCTGACTTCCGGGGCTGCCCCCTGGGCCGGAGCCGTGAGAAGGCGATCTCGACCGCTGCCATCGACGTTGCCACTGGCCAGCGAAACGCCACCGCGGTAAGTGGGGTCATCCACCGCCTTGAACTCAGTCAACAGCTTCTGGGTTGCCCCGCTGTAGACCTTGACCGTGGAATCAGCCCCAACGCCCCCGGCCACCACCAGATCGGCATGGGTGTCGCCGTTGACATCAGCGGTCGCCACATTGACAGCGAAACCAGGGTTCAGACCGAAGGGAGCCAGCTCAAAGAGCGGTTTCTTGTAAAACTTGGTGGCACCATCCAAAACAACAACCCGGCCCCCAACCTGCTGGGACACAACGGCGTCGGGCTCACCATCAGAATTGACATCACCCATCGCCACATTAATGCCGCCCGTATAGTAAATTTCGCTGGCATCGACTGCGCTGAAATCACTGAACGGCGCAACGATCTGCGCTGGAGTGGTCATCAGTGATTCACTGGCCCCACCCGCAAGGGGATACAAGAAAACATTGCCCTGACCAGCGGCTTCAGCCGCAACAAGATAGGGCTGCTCAGGAATGATATTCAGGGCCGCCATCATGCCGCCATCTTCGTGAATGAGGTTGTGGCAATGGTAAACCGATTCGCCCAGAGTTGCATTCCAGCGAATCCGGAACACATTGACAGCATTCGGATCCATATACCAGACGTCAGAATCATAATAATGGGGCGGAATAGTATAACTGACGCCGTCAACAACACGACCGATATTTACTGCCTCGGCCTGAAAAGACTGCATATGCAGATGGATTGGATGCGGCACATTGTCCTTGTTTGTCACCCTCCATTCCTCCACCTGCCCTGCCCGCGGCTGCAGCACGGGTGCATTGGGGTACACCTCCCCATTGATCATGAAATCGAATTGACCGGGAGCCCCAGGACGGGGCCTGGTCTCAAACACGATTTCCCGAACCACATCGACCGGAACAGTCGAGAGGTCTTCGTATTGCAACGTCGGCGACGACAGGGGCTTGTCGTCCCAGAAATTCTGATCACCGCCTTGCTCATAGCCCTGCAGACGCGCCAACGGCTGCGTGTGCTGCCGACTGCCGGGGCCAGGCTGAATGATCGTGGCAGCGAAGTAAGCCGGCGACGAGGCATAGGCCGGTGCCGTGACCATTTCTGTCACGCGCTTGCCTGGTGCCAGGGCGGTGGCAAAACCGCCGCTGCGTTCACGCAACAACTTGAGCGCTTCGTCGTCGCGTCCACCAGGCTCAAGGTTGACCCTTGTCTTGCCCACTGTCGACGGGAAAGCTTCACCGTCCTGGGCCACAAAGTAGGTGTTGATATTATTGAGATTGCCAAATGACCACTTGCTCACGTCATTGGTGGCGCCTGGGCTGGATGGATTCACTCCCCGTCCGCGGCGGCCTCCTCGGCCTCCCTGAGAAACCGGTTCAGGGAAAAAGGTACGCACCAAATCACGGGGATTGGTCTGCAGCTGAACCCAGGCTTCATAATCCTTGCCGAACACAATATCGGGCATGTACTGGCCGTTCAGCGTCATCTGAAAATGGCCGCCACTCTGGCGGGTTATCGCGTCACTTGAATCCACACTCCCAAATGGCAGCAGCAAGGGTTCACCGTCGGCTCCGACTCCAATGGTCTGCGCCTGAAGCATCATCATCCGAAACGGATAGCCCTGGATTTCATTGATGTCATTGTCACCGTTGCCCACAACCAGGAATCCACTCAGGCCCCTGTACACCTGCTCTGCCGAGTCAAGATGCTTGTGTGGGTGATACCAATTGACACCGGGCTCCTGGTCCTTTGGAATCAAATACTCATAAACATTTGCATATCCGGGTGGAATCGCGATCAGAACATTATCGGAATTGCCCGATGGATTGATCAGCAGGCCATGGGTATGCAGATTGGTGGCCTGGTCGCCCAGATCGTTCTCAAGCCGAATCCGCAGGCGATCCCCGGGTTGCACCTGCAGGGTCGGACCCTGTTCGTTGTCACCACGCAGTTCCCCAGTCGATGAGATGCCCTGGTGCAGGGTCCAGGCGTAGGTCATGAAGCCATTCACCTTCTTCAAGGTGCCTGGTTGCAAGGGATTGGCCGGATCGGCCACTTCGATCATCTGCGGCCCCCGATGGGCGCGCAGCGTGACATCCAGCAGACCATTGACACTCTGAAGACGCAGGGGCTCCTCCAACAGCCCCAACGTTCCCTGCCAACCCAGTGCCTCAAGACCGGCATGGGGCGGCTGCACATCTCCGATCGTCAGCTCCAGGTTCCAGTCGGCAGCATCTCCTGCCCCACCGCTGGCATCGTCGGAGGCGGCGACATCGGCGCCCGTGAGAGCGGCGATCCCCTGAATCAGATCCACGCCCTCACGGGATGCGGCCAGGTCGCAGCCATACACCAAGAGATCACCCCCAGGCGAGAGCGACTGTCCGAGATCACGCCAGAGCTGGGCATCACGCTCGAGGACGGCACCGGTGATGCGATCGCGGCCGATCTGCAGCTGACCCGCTGCACCATGGCCATAGAGATGCACGGCATCGAGACCCTGGCCGCTTGCCGCCCGATGGACACGCAGGATCTCAGCGAGGTCGCTCAGACCCTGTGTTTCACCCAGCTGCACCACGTTGTGCTGACTGAGCGTGAGGCGCGACGCCAGATCATCGAGCCCGGCATCGGAGCCCATGACCACATGCAGCGATGTCAGGGGGTGGTCCGACTGGCCAAGGTGGCCAACGGCAGGCCCGAGCGCATCAACCCCAGCGTCTCCAGTCCAGAACCCCAAGGCAGCATCGGCGACTACTAGACATTGAAGTTACGGCCGATGGAAACGACAACAGTCCCGGGTGCATGGCCCGGCCCTTAGGGTCAACTTCAGGCAACCGGTACCCATGCAGCTGCGCATCGGCAACGGCTACGACATTCACCGGCTGGTGCCGGGCCGGCCGCTGATCCTGGGTGGCCAGCGGCTTGAGCATCCCGCCGGCCTGGGGCTCGATGGCCACAGCGATGCCGATGTGCTTGTGCACGCGATCATGGATGCCCTGCTGGGGGCCCTGTCCTTGGGTGACATCGGCAAGTACTTCCCCCCTGACGACCCCCGGTGGAAGGGGGCCGACAGCCTGGTCTTGCTGGAGCAGGTCAACGCCCTGGTGCAGCAGCGGGGCTGGAGCGTGGTCAACATCGACAGCGTGGTTGTGGCCGAGCGGCCCAAGCTCAAGCCCCACATCGGCGCGATGGCCTGTGCCATTGCCGAGCGGCTTGGGATCGCACCCGAGCAGGTGGGGGTCAAGGCCACCACCAACGAACACCTGGGTGCCGAAGGCCGCGAAGAGGGCATCAGCTGCCACGCGGTGGCGCTGCTGAGCCGCAGCTGAGGAGCACGCCATGCCCCGCCTGAGGCACGTGATCACAGGTCTGCTGGCGCTCTCTCTGCTGCTGGGCGGCTGGCTCTGGCCCCCGGATTCAGCCCGTGCGGCCGACACCGGGAGCCCCACTGCCAGCGGGGCCTACGACGTGGTGCTGGTGGAGCACCTGCGCATCAAGGTGCCGGCCGAGGCCGTCGACGCCTGGATCGCCGCCGAACGCGGCAGCTGGGAACCCTGGCTCGAGGCCCAGCCGGGCTTCCTCGATCGCCAGCTGTTGTGGGACCCCAAACGGGAAGAGGGCACGCTGCTGATCCACTGGCGCAGCCGGGCCGACTGGCAAACCATCCCCGTTGCCGAGGTCGCCCGGGTGCAGCAGCGCTTTGAGCAGCTGGCCCAGCAGCTCACCGGCAGCCAGCAGGGCAATCCCTTCCCGCTGATCTTTGAAGGGGAGCTGCTGCCCCAATGACAAGGCTGCCCCAATGACAAGCCCGGCCCCCTATGTGCTGGGAACCGGCACAGACGAGCTCGAACGCCTGGATCGCCAGCACCAGATCTGGCGCAACGACGCCCTGGCCGGCTGGGCGCGGGCGGGCTTCGGCCCGGGGCAGCGCCTTCTGGATCTGGGGTGCGGGCCGGGTTTCGCGGCTCTCGATCTGGCCGAGCTGGTGGGCCCCGGCGGCAGCGTGCTGGCACTCGACAACGCCGAGCCCTACCTGGCTCACCTGCGGCAGCAGGCCAGCGCCCGCAGCCTGCCGTGGCTGACCACCCAGGCCTGTGATCTCAACGCCAGGGCCGCCGGCGCGTTGCTGGAGCCTGACTGCTGCGACGGCATCTGGTGTCGCTGGGTGGCGATGTTTCTGCGTGATCCGCAGCCGCTGATCGATCTGATCGTTCGGGCCCTGCGCCCCGGGGGCCGCCTGGTGCTGCACGAATACATCCAGTGGGACACGTTTGCCCTGGTACCCGGGGGCGAGGCGGTGGGGCGGTTCGTGCAGCGCTGCATCGCCCACTGGCAGGCCAATGGCGGCGATCCCCACATCGCCCGCCGCCTGCCGGCGCTGCTCGAAGACCGCGGGCTGCGGTTGCGTGAGGCCCGCAGCCTGCAGGCCTGCGAACCCGCCTCCGGTGCCAAAGCGCTGTGGCTGCAGGATTTTCTGCGCAGCTACAGCCCCCAGCTCGCCGCGGCCGGTGTCTGGACAGCCAACGACCAGCACCAGCTCGAGCAGGAGCTGGCCCGCAGCCAGCAACAGGCCAGCCTGTGGATCACCCCGACCCTGGTCGAGTTGATCTGGGAGCAGCCATGAACCCGGCAGACCACCAGCTCGATCTCGAGCGGCGCAGCCGCCTGGGCATGGTCGAGGCGATCTGGGGTGAACACAAGAGCGTCGATCAGCTGGTGCGCATCTTCGAGGCGTTGGCGCAGGCCGGCGAAGTGATCCTCGCCACCCGCATCAGCGCCGACAAGGCCGCGGCCGTGCAGGCCCTGCTGCGCAGCGCCAGGGTGCGCTACGACGCCGACGCCCGCTGCCTGGTAAGCGCCGTGCTGCCCGCCAGCGATCGCGCCTCGGGGGCGGTGGCCATCCTCGGCGCCGGCAGCAGCGATCTGCCGGTGGCCGCCGAAGCACGGCTGAGCCTGCAGGCCCATGGCATCGAAACCGAGCTGGTGCTCGATGTGGGCGTGGCTGGCCTGCACCGGTTGCTGTCGCGGCTCGAGCAGCTGCGTGGGGCCCGGGTGCTGATCGCCTGTGCCGGCATGGAAGGAGCGCTGCCCACAGTGCTGGCCGGGTTGCTGCCGCAGCCGGTGATCGGCGTGCCGGTGTCGGTGGGGTACGGCGTCAGTGCCGGGGGCCAGGCGGCCCTGCACGGCATGCTCGCCAGCTGCGCGCCGGGGCTCACCGTGGTCAACGTCGACAACGGCTACGGCGCGGCGATGGCGGCGCTGCGGATCCTGAACAACGGCCCCAGCAGTCGCCTCAGCCGTGGGGGCGAAGCGGGCGTTTGACGGGCGCGTCGAGATCGAGCAGGGCCTGAAGCCAGAGCTGCATCGAGCGGGGCAATTGCCCCCGCTCGTAGCGCTCGATGGCCTGCAGCAGCACCGGCGTGTTGACCCAGCTGATCGGGCGTGGAGCCATCGCGGCAAGGCTGCGTGCACGCCAGTCTGCGAAGGCCTGCCCACGGCGGCAAGGGTGCCAGTGGCCTGTCTCCTTAAGTCTCCTGAGATCGGCTCAGAGGTGCTGCAGCTGGGGATAGGCGGTGATCAATTCCTCGGTGCTGAGTACCTCACCGGCGCCCTCGGGCTGCCAGATCACCTCAAGGGCCAGGAGCTCCTCACTGCCGACGGCACCCAGCTGCTGGAGGGCCTGGCGCAGCTGCTCGCTGCTGCCGGCACCCGCCAGCCTGAGCCGGCGGCGGCTGGCCACCAGCAGGGTGATCGCGATGAAGTCGCTGGTGGCGTCGCTGTCGCCGGCGGCCACCACCGCATCATTGCGGCGGGTGCCGCCCACATTGCTGGTGACCTCGCGCTCGAGCTTGCTGCGCTCGGCCATCGAGAGGCGGTTGAACGTCGATTCGGCGCTGGCGAAGGGCACCTCACCCGTCTCGCTGCAGGCGTAGACCCAGAGATCAGGGTGGCGCAACAGGGCCAGGGTGGTCTCCTGCAGCACCTGCTGCAGACCGCTGCTGCTGCCGGTGTCTGCCGAGGCCGCCAGACGCCGCAGATCGCTCTGCAGATCGCGGGCCGAGGCCAGCAGGCCGACCTGCAGCTGGGCAATCGTGACCGGTCCATCGGCCGGTTGGCCGTAGGCCAGGTCGCCGCCGCGCATGCCCGCCGGCAGGGCCTGGCCTCGACCACCGCCGCCCCGCAGGGCATTGGCCAACAGACCCACGACCGCCATCAGAACCAGGAAGCCGAACAGGCCACCGCCGCCGAAGCCGAACAGGGGGATCAGGAACGGAAAGCCGATGCCGCCACCGCCATAGCCACCGCCGTAGCCGCCGCGATAGCTGCCACCGCCGCCGTAGCTGCGGGGCATCGAGGGAGCAGAGCGGAAGCTGCCGCCACCGATCCGGCCGCCGCTGGCCGCCTGCACCGGGGACGGTGCCGCAGTGAGCAGCAGTGAAAGGGCCAGTGGCAGCGCCAGGGCCGCAGCCAGTCGCCGGCGCCAGGAGCGGGCGGGCAGAGGCGAAGGGACCAAGGTCGTCAGCTGCATCAAGGCTGAAATCTAGGAACCGCCCCCCACGATGGTGACCACCTCGAGCACATCGGATTCCCCGACCACCAGCGCGGGCCAGGCGGCCCGGGGCACAATCACGCCGTTGTGCTCGACCACCACCAGCTGGGGCCGATAGCCCAGCTGCTCGAGCAGGGCAGGCAGGGCGAGGCCCGCAGGGCAGCGGCGCGCCTCGCCGTTGACCGTGATGGCGATGCTGTCGGGCTCTGGCATCAGCACGTCTGCTCGAGAGCATTGAGCAGCGCGCCGGCGGCCAGACGGGGATCGGCGGCAGCGCTGATGGCCCGCACCACGGCCACCCGGGCTGCACCGGCAGCGCGCACGGCGCCCAGGTTGGTGGCATCGATGCCACCGATGGCAAAGAACGGAATCGGGCTGGCGCCGGCGGCCTGACGCACATAGTCGAGCCCGACCGGCGCGCGGCCGGGCTTGGTGGGCGTGGCATGCACCGGCCCGACGCCCACATAGTCGCAACCGTCGGCGACCGCCTGCTGCAGCTGGGCCAGGTGATGGGTGCTGCGCCCGATCAGACACGCGGGACCCAGCAGCCGCCGCGCCAGGGCGGGCGGCAGATCCCCTTGTCCCAGATGGACGCCATCGGCGCCGACCGCCAGCGCCAGATCGATGCGGTCATTGACGATGAACAGGGCCCCATGGCGTGCCGTGAGCTGCCGCAACGCCCGGGCCTGCTGCAGCCGCGCCGCGTCGTCGAGGGGGGTTCCATCGGGGGCCAGGGCCTCGGCCTTGGCCCGGTACTGGAGCAGGCGCACACCACCCTGCAGGGCCGCCTCGACCATGGCCTCCAGGCCAGCCACAGGGCCGGTGATCAGGTACAGGTGGCAACGGGCCAGCAACCGGCGACGGGCCTCACCCCCCGCTGCGGCCAGTTGCACGGCCTGCAGCAGTTCGACCTCAAGGTCATAGAGCTGGTAGCGGATCGCCGCCGCCTCGACCGCCAGGGCGGGGGCATCGCCGCGGCCGAACTCCTCGAGCACCCGCAGGGCTTCGGCCACACGCGAGGCATTGGCCCCCACCACCTGCGACGGGTCCTGGCGCTCGAGCTGGGCGGGATGGCCCATGCCGGCCGCCGGGTCGCTGGCGGTGTGGCGGGCCAGCTTGTAACGGTCGGCGTGGAGACGCCCCAGCCGCTGGCGCATGTCCTTGCAGCGGGCCACCAGGTCGGCCCGGTCAAGGGCAAAGCGGGCCCAGTCTTCGAGCACCCGCAGGCCCTCTCGGGCGCGGTCGAGATTGGCATCGAGGAGCCGTTCGATCGCGGGACTGCTAGGGGTAGGTGGCATGGTTTTCGAGACTGGCTGCAATGGCACCGATCAGCCCTGACAGCGACAACCCGATGCTGGTGCTGGTTTCAGGAATTCTGCTGCTCGGCGGCATCGCTGCGCTGATCAGCTGGGGGCTGAGCAACGCCTATCCCGCGGGTTAGGTCGCGGGCCTGCCGGGCATCGCGGCCGATCTGGTCGCTGAGGGCCTGGAGATCGGCAAACCGCTGCTGGTCGCGCAGAAAGACGAGCGGCTCGACCACCAGCTCACGACCGACGAGCTCGAGCTCACGGTCGAGCAGATGCACCTCCACCGCCGAAGGGGCTGCCGGATCGACCGTGGGCTGGGGGCCCAGGTTCATCACCGCCGCCATCGCGGTCTCGGCGGGGTTGCTCGCCCCATCCCGCAGCCAGACCCGGGCGGCGTAGACGCCCTCGCGCGGCAGAAACTTGCGGCCATCGACCGCGAGATTGGCCGTGGGCCAGCCCAGGCCCCGGCCCAGCCCTCGGCCGCGCACCACCCGGCCGCAGAAACGGTAGGGCCGCTGCAACAGCCGACCGGCCTGCGACAGGTCACCCTCGGCCAGGGCCCGGCGGATGCGGCTGCTGCTGTGACGCCCCGCAGCGTCGTGGAGCATCGGCACCACGGTCACCGCCACCCCGTGCGCTGCCGCCAACCGCTGCAGATCGGCCGCCGAACCGCTGCGTCCCACGCCAAAGCGAAAGTTTTCGCCCACGGCGATGCAGCGAGCACCGAGCTGCTCGAGCAGCACCGCATTCACGAAGACCTCGGGCGTGAGCGCCGCCAGGACCCGATCAAAGGGCACCAACACCAGCTGGGCGATGCCGAGCGGTTCGAGCAGCTCGAGTTTGTCTTCGGGCAGATCCAGCCGCAGCCTCGCCTCACCGTGCAACACCTCGCGCGGATGGGGCCAGAAGCTCACCACGGTGGGGCACAACTGGGGATCGGCGGCCGCGGCGGCAGTGACTGCGGCAATCACCTGACGGTGCCCCTGATGCAACCCGTCAAAACTGCCCAAGGCAAGGGCGGTCGGACGCTTGGCGTCGGCAGGGGTTCGCAGCGGAATCAACTCAGAGCAGCGCAGCGGCAACGCAACGAAACCCACCCGGGCGGCGGGACAGGGCGATCTTCCCATGGCAACTTTGTAATGAGCCCTGCCTCCCCTGCGCCCCCGGCGCGCCCTCCATGGCCGATCGCCTTGACCTGCAGCTGATCTCGGCCGCCCTGCGGCGCCTGGGCTGGGTGCGTTTCTGGGTTCAGGTGGCCCTGGGTGTGGTGGTGATCGGGGTGCTGACCTTCAACAACATCGGCGGGCGGCTGGCCGCTAACTCGTCGCGGGCCCTGGGACTGGGGCCCGGCATCTCGCTCACGACGCTCTCGTTTCTGCTGTTGCTGTGGTCGCTGTGGCACAGCTGGATGGTGGTGCGCTGCGGTCGGGCACTCAACTCGCCGGCGCGCCCCAGCAAGGGCGAAACCGCCCAGATGCTCAAACGGGGCCTGCTGGCCGACCTGGTGGGCATCACCCTGGCTGTGGTGGGCTACCAGTCGCTGGCCGGCAGCCTGTTCGTGCAGGCCTCACAGCAGGTGCCGGGCTTCTTCGGCGCCCAGATCCAGGCGACGCCCGGCGCCGCCGGACGGCTGGTGGGGCTGCCGATCACCTCGATCGAGATGCTCTCGGTGCTGGGCAACACCCAGGTGCTGTTTGCCCATCTGATCGGGCTGTGGATCAGCCTCTGGCTGCTGCAGCGGATCTACCGCCCCAGCTGAGGCAGGGTGTCGCAGTCGCCCCGCCAGAACAGTTCGGGCTGCAGCGGCGTCAGGGAGACACCGCCGGCCGCCACATGGGCCACATCGGTGGGCCAGACCGACGGCCCGGCAACCTCGGCCTCCAGATCGTTGGCCACCTCCCCGGCGAGCCAGTAGTAGGTGCGGCCGCGGGGGTCGACCCGCTGCACAAACTGATCGGTGTAGCGGCGCACCGCCTTGCGGCACCAGCGCAGCTCTCCGATCTGCGGGGCCGGCAGGGGGGGCACGTTGAGGTTGAGCAGGGTGCTGGCGGGCCAGCCCTGCTGCAGCATCCGCTCGGCCACATCGAGGGCGATGGCGGCCGCCGGCTCAAACTGACGCCACTGAAAATCGGCACTGCTGACGGCCAGGGCGGGCAGCCCTTCGATCGTGCCCTCCATGGCGGCGCTCACCGTGCCCGAGTACAGGGTGTCAGTGCCCAGGTTGGGGCCGTGGTTGATGCCCGAGAGCACCAGATCGGGCCAGGCCTCGAGCAGTGAAAACAGGGCCAGCTTGACGCAGTCACTGGGGGTGCCGCTGCAGGCCCAGGCCTCGACCCCCGGTGCAAACAGCGCATCGGCCCGCTCGGCGCGGATCGGCGTCTGCAGGGTCAGGCCATGGCCGGTGGCCGAGCGCTCCTGATCGGGGCAGACCACGCTCACCCGGTGCCCCCGGGCCGCCGCCTCGGCCGCCAGGGCGCGGATGCCATCGGCGAAGACCCCGTCGTCGTTGCTGATCAGGATCCTGAGCGGGGCCATCCAGGCAGAACCGGTGACCGCAGGGTACCCAGAAGCCGCTGCCTACAGTCCAGCCACCAAGCAGCGGTCTCCGTGGGCGCACCGATCACCCTGACCGAGCTCAGCACGCAGCTCGAGAGCCTTGAAGCCGAAGCGGCCCGCAGCATTGAAACCGCTGCCACCGCCGCCGAACTGGAGGAGCTGCGCATCGCCCTGCTGGGCAAGAAGGGCCGGCTCTCGGGGGTTCTGGGGGCGATGGGCAAACTCTCGGCCGAGGAGCGTCCCCAGGTGGGTCAACGGGCCAACGTGCTCAAGGAGCAGGTGCAGAGCCTGCTGGGTGCGCGTCTTGCGGCCGTTCAGGCAGCGGCCCTGGCCGAGCAGATCGCCGCCGAGACGATCGATGTCACAGCCCCCTGCAGCTACACGCCACCGGGGCACCGCCACCCCCTGATCAGCACGATCGAAGAGATCGTCGACATCTTTGCGGGGCTGGGGTATCGCGTCGCCGAAGGGCCCGAGATCGAAACCGACCACTACAACTTCACGGCGCTCAACATCCCGCCCCATCACCCCGCGCGGGACATGCAGGACACCTTCTATCTGGGCGACGGACGGCTGCTGCGCACCCACACCTCACCGGTTCAGATCCGCTATCTGGAGAACCAGGCGCCGCCCGTGCGCATCGTGGCTCCCGGCCGCGTCTACCGCCGCGATGCCGTGGATGCCACCCACTCGCCGGTGTTTCACCAGGTGGAGGTGCTGGCCCTTGATGAGGGGCTCGACTTCAGCCATCTGCGCGGCACCGTGATGGCCTTTCTGAAGGCGTTCTTCGGCGATCTGCCGGTGCGCTTCAGGGCCAGCTATTTCCCCTTCACCGAACCGAGTGCCGAGGTCGATGTGCAGTGGCGCGGCCGCTGGCTCGAGGTGATGGGCTGCGGCATGGTCGATCCGGCTGTGCTCGAGGGGCTGGGCCTCGATCCTGAACGCTGGAGCGGCTTTGCCGCGGGCCTCGGGGTGGAGCGGTTCTGCATGGTGCGCCACGGCATCGACGACATCCGCCGGCTGTTCAGCAGCGACCTGCGCTTTCTCGAGCAGTTCTGAGGGCCGGCCTGCCCCCATAAACTCAACCAGCCCTCTGCAGCCGATCGGTGCCCCGCGTCGGACTGATCGTCAACGACGGCAAGGACCTGGCCATGGCCACGGCCGATGCCATCGAGGCGCGCTTCAGTGCGGCCGGCCACGGCGTCGTGCGGGTCAGCAGCTCCGGCGGCATGGTGGGCTTCGCCAACCCCGACCAGCACCTGCGCACCCAGGGTTACCGGGCCTGCGTGCCCGGCAGCTTCGCGGCCGACCTGGGCCTGGCGATCGTGCTGGGCGGCGATGGCACGGTGCTGTCGGCGGCCCGCATGACCGCGCCGATCGGGGTGCCGATCCTGACGATCAACACCGGCCACCTGGGCTTTCTGGCCGAGGCCTACCTCGAGCAGCTCGATGCGGCGCTCGACCAGCTGCTCGCCGGCGACTGGAGCATCGAAGAGCGCACGATGCTGATCGTCAGCGTCATGCGCGGTGAGCAGCGCCGCTGGGAGGTGCTCTGCCTCAACGAGATGGCCCTGCACCGCGAGCCGCTGACCAGCATGTGCCATTTCGAGATTGCGATCGGCCGGCACGCCCCCGTCGACATCGCCGCCGACGGGGTGATCCTGGCGACCCCCACGGGATCGACGGCCTATGCCCTGAGCGCCGGTGGTCCGGTGATCACGCCCGACTGCCCGGTGCTGCAGCTGACCCCGATCGCCCCCCATTCGCTGGCCTCACGGGCCCTGGTGTTCAGCGACCGGGAGCCGGTGACCGTGTTTCCGGCCACGCCCGAGCGGCTGATGATGGTGGTCGACGGCAGCGCCGGTTGCTACATCTGGCCCGAAGACCGGGTGCTGATCCGCCGCAGCGACCACCCGGTGCGCTTCGTGCGACTGGCCGACCACGAGTTCTTCCAGGTGCTGCGCAACAAGCTCGGCTGGGGCCTGCCCCATGTCGCCAAACCGGGCTGATGCAGGCTCCTGCGGTGCTGCTGGTGGGCCCCCAGGCCGAGGCGCTGGCCTCACGGCTCGAAGCTTCGGGGTATGCGCCCCTGCTCGATTCGGCCGCGGCCGATGGCAGCCAACCGGCCACCCCCCTGGTGGCGGTGGTGGCGGCCAGCGCCGCGGCCAGCATCCCCGCCCTGCGCCAACGGCTGGGGGGCGCGGCCATCCTGCTCGACCTGGGCCACGACAGCCTCGAGGCCCGCAGCCGCTGCCTGGACAGCGGCGCCGACGACTTCTGGCTGTCGGGACTGGGGCCCAGCGACCTGCTGATGCGGCTGCGGCTGCATCTGGGCCTGCAGCAGGGGTCGCGCCTGAGCGACCCGCAACTGCAGGTGGCCGATCTGACGATCAACATGGCCAAACGCCAGGTGCGCCGCGGTGGACGCAGTGTTGCCCTGACGGCACGCGAGTACCAGTTGCTGCTGTTCCTGGTCGAGCGGGCCGGCCAGGTGCTCAGCCGGGAGAGCATCCTGGCCAGCATCTGGAACGACCAGCAGGGGGCCGCCAGCAACGTGATCGAGGTGTACGTGCGCTACCTGCGGCAGAAGCTGGAGGCCGGCGGCGAGCGGCGGCTGATCCACACCGTGCGCGGCCAGGGCTACTGCCTCTGCTCTGGAATTCCCCAGCTTCCCTGAGATGAAACCACTGCTTCGCCTCAGCCTCGCCGCTGCCCTGTTTGCAGCAGGTGCCTCAGGACTCAAGCCGGCCGGGGCAAGCCCCAACAGAGCCCAACAGTTGCCGCTGGAGGCGCAATGGTGCCTGCAACCCCAGACCTGCATCCTGCTGGAGTTGGCCGATGAACCCCACGAACAGTCCAAGGGCCTGCAGCATCGCGCGCCACTGCCGCCGCTGCGGGGCATGTGGTTCCCCTTCCGCACAGACATCCTGATGCGGTTCTGGATGCACCAGACACCCGCTCCCCTCGACATGCTGTTCATCAACGATGGGCGCGTGATCGCGATCGAGGCGAACACCACCCCCTGCGCGCGACTGCCCTGCAGGTCGTACGGGCCCGATCAGCCCGGAGATGCCGTGATCGAGCTCGCCGCCGGCGAGGCAGCACGGCTGGGCATCACCGTGGGCACCGCCGTGCGGATCAAACCACTGCCGGCTTCTGCGCGCTGAGCACCAGCACCGGGTTCAAGGGCGCCAGGCGGGTGCCGTCGGCCAAAGGAGCCCCGCGCCAGGCCTGGATCTGGGTGACGCTCAGCTGCAACCCTGAGCGCTCAAGCACCGGCCGCAGCTCTGCCAGCGCCTCGAGCGTGGCCAGTGGAATCACGATCACCCCACCAGGGCGCAGCCGCCCACAGGCCGCTGCGGCGATCGCAGCCCGCTCGGAACCGCCGCCACCGAGCAGCACCCGATCGGGATCCGGCAGCGTGGTCAGAGCCTCAGGGGCACGACCTTCGATCACCCCGCCAGCGGCCAGTGCTGCTGCAACCCCGAAGCGCTCGGAATTGCGGCGGATCAGTGCCGCACCGCCACCGCGCTGCTCCAGAGCCCAGAGCTGAAGCTGGGGCCGCAGCCGCAGCGCCTCGATGCCGACGCTGCCGACACCGGCACCGATGTCCCAGAGCACGCCGGTGGGCGGCAAGCGCAGCTCGGCCAGCAGCTGGATGCGCACCTCGCGCTTGGTCATCAGCCCGGGCCGGTCGCCGTGCTGCAGCCAGAGGCCATCGGCGATGCCAAACAACGGCAGCTCGCCCAGCGCAAGGGCGGGCGGCTCATGGGCGACCAGCACCACCAGATGCAGGGGATCCAGATCGGCCGGCAGCGCCTGTTGGGGCGCCAGCTGCTGGACCCGTTCATCGGGATGGCCCAGCCGCTCACACAACCAAAACCCATAGGCCGCCTCGAGGCCGGAGGCCTGCAGCAACTGGCGCACCGCGTGGGCGCCGCCACGGCCCGGATCGGTCAACACGGCCAGGGCCGCGGGCCGCTGCTGCAGGCGCACCGCCAGGGGCTCGGGCTCGCGCCCGTGGAGGCTGATCCAGCTGGCGTCCTGCCAGGGGCGGCCGATGCGGGCAAAGGCCAGCTGCAGCGAACTGGGCGCCGGGTGAAACCGCAGCCGTTCGGCCCCGAACTGACCCAGCAGCAGCCGCCCGATGCCGAACCAGAGCGGATCGCCGCTGGCCAGCACCACGGCCGCCTGACCCGCAGCCAGAGCCTGCTGCAGGCGGTGCGTCAACGCCGTCGGGTCATCGCTGGCGATCAGTTCGGGCTGCCGCAACTGCGCCTGCAACCAGTCGGCAAGCCAGGGCAGCAGGCGTCGGGGTGCCGCCACCAGATCGGCCTGCAGCAACAGCTGCTGCTGCTGCTGCGGCAGCGACGACGCTCCGGCGGCATCGCAGCCAATCACCTCCAGCAAGGCGGGCGCGGCGGGATCGTGCTGCAGCGGACGCTGTGCGAGGGGGCACCTCCATGCTGGCAGGCTTGCCGGGCCCCAGGCCCACCCGGCAACGATGGCTGATCGCCGCCGCCGCATCCATGAACTCGTGCTGGCCCTGATCGCCCAGCAAAGCGATCTGGAGCTGCTCGATGGCGACGCCACGAGCCCCCAGCGTGATCCGGCCAGCTGGCTGGAACGCAACCGCCGGCTGCTGCAGCGCTACCAGGCCGTTGTGCGCACCGCGGTGACCCTCGATGCGCTGATCGACCAGGAGGCCGGCGGCCTCGATGCGTCGCAGCACCGGGTCTGACAAGCTGTCGCGAACGCAGATTCACCCCGGCCCGGATTCCATGGCGCGCCTCGGCCTTTCGAAGCTCCTCGGGTTGATCAGGGGCGACCGCCGGGGCGGGGGCGACGCCAGCCTTGCGGCCCCCCTGGACTGCGCCTGGAGTCGCCCCTTTGGCCTGGGCTGGCAGCAGCCCTACACGGTGCGCTACGCCAGCAACCTCGACGACGGCCCCAACCACGGCATCCCCCTGGGGGGCTTCGGGGCGGGCTGCATCGGCCGCGGCCCCGACGGCCATGTCAACCTCTGGCACCTCGATGGCGGCGAGCATTGGTTCGGCACCCTGCCCGACTGCCAGTTCGCCCTGTTTGAACACGATGGCACGAACCGCACGGCCCATGCCCTGGCGGTGAAGCCAGAGTGCGATGCCTCCAGGCCCGAGGCCGGCGAACCCCTGGGTGCCTGGAGCTGGTACCCGGCCAGCACAGCCGAGCGCAGCACCGGTCGCTACGAAGCGCGCTACCCCATCAGCCGCACCAGCTACAGCGGCGTTTTTGCCGCGCAGGTGAGCTGCGAAGCGTTCAGCCCGATCCTTCCGGGCGACTACCAGCGCACCAGCTACCCGCTGGCGGTGTTCGCCTGGACGCTGCACAACCCCACCAGCAGACCACTGGAGCTGTCGCTGTTGCTGAGCTGGCGCAACACGGTGGGCTGGTTCACCAACACCGACGCCTCTGCCGAGGTTCGCTTCCGCGACGACGGCAGCCCCGAATACAGCTACATCCCGGCGATCGGCCGGGGTGAAGGCCAGCGCAACCGCTGGTACGACCACGGCGGCATCAAGGGCCTGCTGCTGGAGGGCGACCGCTCGACGCCCCTCAAGGAAGGGGAGGGGCAGTGGTGCCTGGCGGTGCCCGATGAGACCACCCTGGCGGCGGCCGGCATCGGCGCCGAGATCCTGCGCTGCAGCCGCTGGGACCCCAGCGGCACCGGCGCCGAGCTGTGGCAGAGCTTCGCCAGCGACGGCACGATCCCCAACAGCAACAACGACCGCCGCAGCCGCGCCGGCGAAGCCAGCAGCGCCGCCCTGGCGGTGCGCCTGCGGCTGGAGCCCGGTGCCACCGCCGAGATCCCGATGGTGATCAGCTGGGACCTGCCGGTCACAGCCTTTGCCCGCGGCACCGAGGCCCTGCGCCGCTACACCGACTTCTTCGGCAGCAGTGGCGCCAACGCCGCCGCCATGGCCAGCGAGGCGCTGGACCACTGGCGCAGCTGGCGCACGGCGATCGAGACCTGGCAGCAGCCGGTGCTGCAGCGCAGTGACCTGCCCGAACAGCTGCGCATGGCCCTGCTCAACGAGCTCTACGACCTGGCCAGTGGCGGCAGCCTCTGGACGGCGGCCAGCCCCGCCGAGCCGGTGGGCCGCTTCGGCGTGCTCGAGTGTCTCGACTACGCCTGGTACGAGAGCCTCGATGTGCGGCTCTATGGCTCGTTTGCCCTGCTGCAGCTGTGGCCCGAGCTCGACAAGTCGGTGCTGCGCAGCTTTGCCCGCGCGATCCCGGCGGCCGACCCCAGGCCCCGGCCGATCGGTTGGTACTTCACCCAGGGCAAGGGCCGGGTCGAAGCGGCCCGCAAGGTGGGCGGTGCCACCCCCCATGACCTCGGGGCCCCCAACGAGCGTCCCTGGGACGCCAGCAACTACACCGCCTACCAGGACTGCAACCTCTGGAAGGACCTCGCCAGCGACTTTGTGCTGCAGGTCTGGCGCACCTTCAAACTGGCCCCCGGCGGCGAGGACGTGCGCTTTCTGGCCGACTGCTGGCCGGCGGCTGTCGAAGCCCTGCGCTACCTCAAGGCCTTCGACACCAACGGCGATGGTCTGCCCGACAACGGCGGCGCCCCCGACCAGACCTTCGACGACTGGCCGCTGCTGGGGGTGAGCGCCTACTGCGGTGCGCTCTGGATCGCCGCGCTCGAGGCGGCGCTGGCCATGGCCCAGCGGCTGCAACTGGAGCTGGGACTCGACACCAGCGCCCAGCAACGGGAGTTCGGCGATTGGCTGGGCCAGAGCCGCGCCAACTTCGACACCCTGCTCTGGAACGGCGAGTACTACAACATCGACGCCGGCAGCGGTACGCCCGTGGTGATGGCCGACCAGCTGTGCGGCGACTTCTATGCGCGCCTGCTGGGCCTGCCGCCGGTGGTGGCCGAGGAGCGAGCCCGTTCGGCCCTGAACGCCATCAAGGAAGCCTGCTTCGAGCGCTTTGAAGGCGGCAGGCTCGGGGTGGCCAACGGCCTGCGCCGCGACGGCACACCCCTCGATCCCAACGGCACCCACCCGCTGGAGGTCTGGACCGGCATCAACTTTGGCCTGGCCGCTTACTACCGCCTGATGGGCGAAACCCCGACCGCCCTGGCGATCACCGGCGCCGTGGTCGAGCAGATCTACAGCGGCGGTCTGCAGTTCAGAACCCCGGAGGCGATCACGGCGGTGAACACCTTCCGGGCCTGCCACTACCTGCGGGCGATGGCGATCTGGGCCCTCTGGGCCACCCACACCGACTGGCAACCGATCCCGGCTGGCACCCAGCTGCTGCTGGAGGCCGAGCGATGAACCGACGTCTTGACGGCATCCGGCGCCGTCTGCTGGGCCTGGCGATGGTTGTGCTGCTCGCCCTGGGTGCCCCCGCGGCAGCCCAGGCCCAGCTGCACACCCACCTCGACGAGAACGGCAGCGAGGTGGTGCGCAGCCTCGAGAGCCTGCGCGATCTCGACTACCAGAGCTGGCAGGTGGTGGCCTACCGCTCGGGGCCGCCCGGGCCCGAAGCGCCGCTGACCCTGCGCATCGTGGGCTATCCGGGCAAGGTGCGCCTCGATCACCCGACCCCCCTGCAGGTCACTGCGGGCCGCCGCCACTGGGACCTGGCCGACATCACCACCGCCAACCCCAGGCTGGCGAGCGACAGCCGCGATGCCGCCGCCGAGTTTGACCTCAAACCGCTGATCGCCGAGCTGCGCAAAGACCGCCCCCTGCGGCTGGCCCTGCGCGGGGTGTTCGTGGAGCTTCCGGTGCCGCCCTTTGTGGTGGCCGAGTGGCGCAGCCTGGTGCTGGCCAGCTGAACCCAAGCGATGGCGGCCATCTCCTCAGTGCCATCCCCTGTTTCCAATCCTGAGGCGGCGCAGTGGCGGCCGTGGATGCGGCGCGCCCTGGCGCTGGCGGCCCTGGGGACCGGGCGCACCAGTCCCAACCCCCTGGTGGGGGCGGTGGTGCTCGACCATGCCGGCACCCTGGTGGGCGAGGGCTACCACGCTCGCGCGGGCACCCCCCACGCCGAGGTGCATGCCCTGGCCCAGGCGGGAGAGCGGGCCCGCGGCGGCACACTGGTCGTGACGCTGGAGCCCTGCTGCCACCACGGCCGCACGCCCCCCTGCAGTGAGGCCGTGATCGCCGCCGGCATCGCGCGGGTGGTGGTGGCCATGGTCGACCCCAACCCCCAGGTGGCCGGCGGCGGCATCGCCCAGCTCCAGGCCGCCGGCATCGCGGTGCTCCATGGCGTCTGCGACGTCGAGGCCCAGGAGCTGAACCGTGCCTTCGTGCATCGCCTCACCACGGGACGGCCCCTGGGCATCCTCAAGTGGGCGATGAGCCTCGATGGCCGCACGGCCCTGCCCAACGGCGCCAGCCAGTGGATCAGCGGCCCGCCGGCCCGCGCCTGGGTGCACCAGCTGCGCAGCCAGTGCGATGCCGTGATCGTGGGCGGCGGCACCCTGCGCGCCGACGACCCCCTGCTCACCAGCCGCGGCCAGCGCACACCTGAACCGCTGCGGGTAGTGCTGAGCCGCAGCCTGCAGCTGCCCGACCGCGCCCAGCTGTGGGACACCACCCCAGCGGCCACCCTGGTGGCCCACCCACCCGATGCACCCGCGGCGGCCAAAGCCCAGCTGCAGGAGCTGTGCAGCAACTACCCGGGGCTTGAAGCCCTGGAACTGCCCCACTGCAGCCCGGCGGCCCTGCTCGAGGCCCTGGCGCAGCGGGGCTGCAACCAGGTGCTGTGGGAATGCGGCCCCGGGCTGGCCGCAGCGGCCCTGCGCGAAGGCTGCGTGCAGCAGGTGGCGGCGGTGATCGCCCCCAAGCTGCTGGGGGGCACCCCGGCCCGCACACCCCTGGGGGAGCTGGGCCTGCAGAGCATGGATCAGGTGCAGAGCTGGCAGGTCCGACGCCTGCAGCACCTGGGCCCCGACCTGCTGTGGAACTTGAGCGCGCTGCGATGATGATCACCCTGCATGGCCCTGTGTTGGCAGCCCTTTTGCCCAACCAGTGGCCGCTGCCTCCGTTTTTTCTGGCCGCCCTGCTGGCCTGGGTGGGTCTGGCCCTGCTGGCCGGGCGCTGCCGCAGCGATGGTCTGCGCCGCCAACTCCTGATGCGGGCACGCCCGAGCCTCAGCTCAAGCCTGCTGCTGGCCGGTCTGATCTGGTGGCTGCTGAAGCTGCTGGCCTACGCCGGCCACAGGGTGCCCGGCGGCGCCTGGCAGCTACCCAAGGCCCTAGTGGTGGCCGGGGTGGTGTGGACCCTGCTGCGCTGCAAAGACGTGGTGCTGCGGCACGCACTGGGCAATCCCCGGCTGCTGCCCGATCGCAGCAACCGCGAGCGGGCTTTCCTGCTCGATCTGGTCGGCAAGCTGATCACCGCCGTGGTGGTGGTCGTCGGCAGCCTCGAGGTGATGCGGCAGCTGGGGGTGTCACCGGCGCTGCTGCTGACCGCCAGCGGCATCGGCGCCGCCGCGATCGGCTTCGGGGCCCGCACCCTGGTGGAGAACCTGCTGAGCGGGCTCATGCTCTATGTGCACCGCCCCTTTGCCGTTGGCGACGAGATCGCGATACCCGACAAAAACCTGAAGGGAACGGTTCAGGCCATCGGTGGCTACTACAGCCAGCTGCTGACCAGCGACCAGCAGCCGCTTTACATCCCCAACTCCATCTTTGCCAACTTCGCGATCCTCAATGTCAGCCGGCGTCAGCTGCGCCGGTTGCTGGTGCCCATCCCCCTGCGGCCGCAGGATCGTGCCGTGGCTGCAGCGATTGCGGCCGAACTGCAGGCAACCCTGCGCGCCATGCCCGACCTGGCTAACGACCAACCCCGCCGCGTGCACGTGGTCGGACTGGCAGCCGGCAGCCTTGAACTGCGGCTCGAGGGTTTCGTACCCGGGGATGTCGAGCGCTTCTACGCCAAGCAACAGGAGGTTCTGCTGCTGATCGGCGCGGTCATCGCGCGCCATGGCGCCGCTCTGGCCGATCCGCTGCAGGGCCTCAGATCAGCTCTGGATGGGCCGGATCGCCCTTGAACGGACCCACCACCTGGGAGGTGATCCAGCCCCCGTAGAACCCACCGGGTTGGGGCCGCACCCGCTCGCCAGCCAGCCAGACCGCGTCCATCAGCCCGGGGTACAGGGCAAACCAACCGGCGATCGGTGCAAAGGCCGGCGTGGGCTCGGGGTACTGCCACACCGCCCGGGGCAGGCGACGGCCCGGCTGACCCGCCACCGCCGGCACCACCACATCGAAGTAGCGGGCCACCCCCTTCCACTCACAGAAGCTGTGGCCCGCGGCGGGCTGCAGCAGCTCGAGCCGCATGGCCTCGGGGGGCAGGTACACCGTGGGCGGATGGAAGGTCTCGCACACCTTCCAGATCTCCAGGGGCTCCTGGCCCGCCGCAGCGGTGTCGCACAGCAGCTGCCCCAGGGCGATGACCCGCACCGGCTCACGGCTGGCGCGCAGCGCCGGCGGCCTGGGGTAATCGGCCACCCGCTCGGGCATGGCGACCATCAGGCCTGAATGAAATGGCGCAACTTGCGGGCCTCCTCGCCCGCCCGTCGCTGCAGCTCCTCATCGCTGAGGGCCTGCTCGGCGCGCGCCTGCGCGGCGATCACATCGGCCTGATCGACGCCATACCCCGCGCCGCGGGCCAGGGCCAGAAACTCGGCCAGCTCAAGGGGCTGCTGCAGCTGCTGCTGGAGCACGGGGTCGCGGCGGGACGCCGCCACAAAGGCGTCGAGTTGCTCCAGGCTCACAGCGGCAGGGTCAATTGGGCCTGGTCTAACCGCTGTGCCTGCCATCCGGCCGGATCCCAGGGCTCAAGCAACGGCTCGATGGCCCGCAGCCCCGGGCCATCGAGGGGCTCCAGCCAGGGCTCCTCGAGCCCGCCCGGAATCAACACCGGCATGCGCTCATGCAGCGGCGCCACCAGGGCATTGGGCCGGGTGGTGAGCACGCAGCAGGTCTCGAGTTCGCTGCCATCGGGGCCGATCCAGCGCTCCCACAACCCCGCCAGCCAGAACGGCCCGCCCGAGGCCGGTGCCAGGCGATGCCCCTTCTCCAAGAAGGCATCAGCCGGAATCAGGCAGCGCCGATGCCGCCAACTGCCCCGAAACGTGGCCTTCTCTGCCACGGTTTCGCTGCGGGCATTGAACGGTCTGGGGCGCGTGCGGCCATCGGGCCCGGGGGCCAGGGGATCCTTGACCCACTCGGGCACCAGCCCCCACAGCACCAGGGCCGCTGCGGCGCGGCCATGCTCGTGGCGCACGATCAGCACCGGCTCCCCCGGCACGATCAGCCGCCGCGGGGCGTAATGGGCCGCGAATCCGTCGGGCAGCGACGCCGGCAGCCGCGGCAGCAGCTGATCGAGGGCCGTGGTGAGTGAAAAGCGACCGCACATGGGCTGGTGACGTTCGGTTACCCACCCCGGAGCCAGGACAGGGGCCCCAGGGCCCGACCTAGCTTGGGGCCCGCAGTCCGCAGAGGGGCACAGGCCATGGCCATTCGTCAGGACGAAAACCAGCCGAACCGGCGCGTCGGCATCGTTAATCTGATCCTGATCGGCTTCGGCGTGCTGCTGCTGCTCAGCAACTTCCTGCCCAACCCGGCCAATCAGGTGCCCCGGGTGCCCTATTCGCTGTTCATTGACCAGGTCAATGACAACAACGTGCTGCGGGCCTACATCACCAGCGACCAGATTCGCTACGAGCTCAAGCAGGCTCCAGCCGAAGGGTCTCCGACGGTGCTGTCGACCACCCCGATCTTCGACATGGATCTGCCCCAGCGGCTCGAATCGCACGGGGTCGAGTTCGCCGCCGCACCGCCGCGCAAACCGAGCTTCATCACCACGGCCCTGAGCTGGGTGGTGCCGCCGCTGATCTTCATCGTGGTGTTGCAGTTCTTCGCGCGGCGCAGTGGCATGGGCGGCGCCCAGGGAGCCCTGAGCTTCACCAAGAGCAAGGCCAAGGTGTACGTGCCCGATGAAGAATCGCGCGTCACCTTCGCCGATGTCGCAGGCGTCGACGAGGCCAAGGCCGAGCTCACCGAAATCGTCGATTTCCTCAAGTCTCCCGAGCGCTACACCGCCATCGGCGCCCGCATCCCCAAGGGCGTGCTGCTGGTGGGCCCTCCCGGCACCGGCAAGACCCTGCTCTCCAAGGCCGTGGCCGGTGAGGCGGGCGTGCCCTTCTTCATCATCAGCGGTTCTGAATTCGTCGAGCTGTTTGTGGGCGCCGGCGCCGCCCGGGTGCGCGATCTGTTTGAAGAGGCCAAGAAAAAGGCCCCCTGCATCATCTTCATTGACGAGCTCGATGCCATCGGCAAGAGCCGTGCCGGCTCCATGGGCGTGGTCGGCGGCAACGATGAGCGCGAGCAGACCCTCAACCAACTGCTCACCGAAATGGATGGCTTCACCGGCAAGGACAAACCGGTGATCGTTCTGGCCGCCACCAACCAGCCCGAAACCCTCGATGCCGCCCTGCTGCGCCCGGGCCGCTTCGACCGCCAGGTGCTGGTCGACCGCCCCGACCTGAGCGGACGGCGCACGATTCTTGACATTTATGCCAGAAAGGTGAAACTCGCCCCTGGCGTCGATCTGGATCGCATCGCCCAGGCCACCGCCGGCTTCGCCGGGGCCGACCTGGCCAACCTCGTCAACGAGGCGGCGCTGCTGGCCGCCCGGGTCAAGCGCACCAGCGTGGAGCAGGGCGACCTCAACGAGGCGATCGAGCGCGTGGTCGCTGGCCTCGAGAAGAAGAGCCGGGTGCTCCAGCCCGACGAGAAGAAAGTGGTTGCGTACCACGAGGTGGGTCACGCCATCGTCGGCCACCTGATGCCCGGCGGCAGCAAGGTCGCCAAGATCTCGATCGTGCCCCGCGGCATGAGCGCCCTGGGCTACACCCTGCAGCTGCCCACCGAGGAGCGTTTCCTCAACTCCAAGGAAGACCTCGAGGGCCAGATCGCCACCCTGCTGGGCGGGCGCAGCGCCGAAGAGGTGGTGTTCGGGGCCGTCACCACCGGCGCTGCCAACGACCTGCAGCGCGCCACCGACATCGCCGAGCAGATGGTGGGCACCTATGGCATGAGCGAGACCCTGGGGCCCCTGGCCTATGACAAGCAGGGGGGCAGCCGCTTTCTGGGCGGCGCCAACAACCCGCGCCGCGCCGTGAGCGACACCACAGCCCAGGCGATCGACCGGGAGGTGCGCAGCCTGGTCGACCGCGCCCATGACCGCGCCGTCGCGATCCTGCGCCACAACCGCGACCTGCTCGAGCGCATCTCCCAGGAGATCCTCGACAAGGAGGTGATCGAGGGCGACGACCTCAAGACCCTGCTCTCCGAGAGCGTCATGCCCGAGGAGGCCAGGGCCCTGGCCTGAGTGGTGCTGGTGCGTGAATCAGCAGCGTGAATCAGCAGCGGTACCGCTGCAGCCCATCGTCAACCGAAGCGGAGCCCACAACGCTGGTCTTCTGTTTCTGGACGGATGCCATGGACATCGCCCAGCTTGATGCCCTGATCCAGTTGCTGCGCAACAACCCTGACCTGAGCGATCAGGTCCTGCAGGCGCCGGATCAGCAGACCAGGGCCAGCGTTCTGCAGCATCTGGGCTTCACGGTCACCAGCGCTGAAGCCCCCGACAAACGGCTGCTGGTCGAAAGCCTGGGAATCCTCGACTGAGCTCACCAAGGGCCCCAGCCCTTGACACCAGGGCCCCCGATCCCGGATAAGGGTTCTTTGAGACCGGCCGATGTCTGGTGCCGCCTCCCCAGCCGCTGCCGAGTCGGCGCTGCCCGCAGCCCTGTGCAATCTGCGCGGACGCGACCTGCTGTCGTCAGCCGACCTGAGCCCAGCCGAAACGGCAGGGTTGCTGCAGCTGGCCGCCGATCTCAAGGCCGGGCGCACCCGCATTGCCCTCGACGGCAAGGTGCTGGGGCTGATCTTCTCCAAGGCGTCGACCCGCACCCGGGTGAGTTTCACGGTGGCGATGGCGCGGCTGGGCGGACAGACCATCGACCTCAACCCCCAGGTGAGCCAGGTGGGCCGCGGCGAGCCGGTGGCCGACACGGCGCGGGTGCTGAGCCGCTACGTCGACGCCCTGGCGATCCGCACCTTCGGCCAGGACGAGCTCGCTGAGTACGCCCACTGGGCTTCGATCCCGGTGATCAACGCCCTCACCGACCTCGAGCACCCCTGCCAGGCCCTGGCCGACTACCAGACCCTGGCCGAAGCCTTCGGCGGCAGCGACGCCGAAGGCCTCAGGGGCCTCACCCTCACGTATCTGGGTGACGGCAACAACGTGGCCCATTCGCTGATGCTCACCGGTGCCCTGCTGGGGGTCAACGTGCGCATCGGCTGCCCCGAGGGCTACGCCCCCGACGCTGCGGTGCTGCACCGCGCGCAGCAGCTGGCCGCCGGGCAGGGTTGCAGCGTCACCGTGCTGCACGAGCCGGTGGCAGCGGTGCGCGGCGCCCACGGGCTCTACACCGATGTGTGGGCCTCGATGGGGCAAGAAAACGAAAAGACCGAACGCGAGCAGGCCTTTGCCGGTTGGTGCCTCAATGAGGAGCTGATCGCCGAAGCCGACAGCCGCGCCATCGTGCTGCACTGCCTGCCCGCCTACCGGGGTCTGGAAATCAGTGCCGGCGCCATGGAAGGCCCCTCGAACCGCATCTTCGATCAGGCCGAAAACCGCCTGCACGCCCAGCAGGCCCTGCTGGCGGCGTTTCTGGGCTGAATCACCCCTCTGGATCACCCCTCTGGATCACCAGGCCGGTGCTGCACCCATGCAGCGCTGGTGGGCACGGCGAACAAGGCGTCGTACTTGTAGTACTCGGGCTTGTTGAATCCGTCGTGCATGAGCATCTTGCGCAGCTGAATGATCTCCCTTCGCTGCGCGGCAATGATGCTCGCGGCCAAACGCCGAACCGTCGGATTGGTGCTTTTGGCGAAGGCATCGTGGGCCATCACCAGCGCACCGCCATGGTGCGCAACCATGCCCTCGAGAAACCAGGTCACCCGGTTGTGGCGGTTGGGGGTTGAACCCAGCATCTGCATGGCCTGGATCTGCGCCGTGCCCATGCGACGGAGATCGGCCATCGCATCGGGATCGCCGCCCTGCTTGAGCGTCACCGGGTAGACCGGAGCATCGGGATACCAGGCTTTGCGCCACTGGGCCATGGCCTTGATCTCTGCAGCCTGTTCGCGCCAGATCTCCTTGCCGAGGGCGCCCACGCCCGGCGCGCCGATGTCGAAGACAACCTCGCTCATACGCAGGGCGCCGGTGTGGTGCTGCACCATGGCGTCGATCCAACGCAGGTCATAGGTGCTGCCGGCGGGTCCTACAGCGTGGACGTGGGCGCTGTGGTCGCCGCCCGCAGGCCCCGCCGAAGGCGCCGGGTTCAGCATCGGGTGGTGATGGTGATGCTGATGGGGCTGGACCTGGGGCAGGGCCTGGGCCCGAACCAACGGAACCATCAGGCCGGTCACCATCAGGGCCAGCGCAGCAGAGACAGAGCGCGTCATGAAAGTGAATGAGCATGCAGCGGGAAGCACAGCGACCTCGGTGTGGGCCGGTGGTGGCCGAACTCCCCTCCAATGACTGATCAGAGTCTGATGGGGTTTCAGCTCCCAGGAGATGCAACCCAGGGAGACGCAACCATCCGAGCTGGTCACCGCCTGTGCTCAAGCCAGCCCCGCACCTGCGCAGGCCAGTGGCGAGGCCGATCGTTGCTGTTCAGGCTGAAGGCAACCATCGACCGCGCCAAGGGTGATCCACCCCGCAGCAGCACGCTTCCGACATGCCACAGCACGGCGAACGCCACAAGCACCCAGGCCAGCAGATGCAGGCTGTAGACAACGTGGTCGAGCTGGCCATCGCGCAGCCAGTCTTCGTTCATGAGCTTGCCGCTGCCCACCGCCAGCGCCAGGGCCAGAAGCGCCACCGCATTGGCAACCCTGTTGAGGCGTGCACGCCCCAATGTCAGGGCATAAAGGCCAAACAACAGCGCCAGGGGCCACAGCAGCACACCCACGGTGCCGTGCAGATCGATCCAATCCCCGTCGGGCTGCACAAACAGCCGGCCCCAGCGACCATCGAAGCGCGAATAGACCAGCAGACCGCTGAGCCAGGCCAGCGGCACCAACCCTGCCATGGCGCCATGCAGCAGGCGCAGCAACGAGGGTTGGTAAGGCCTGGCCTTGGCCATGGCGGAGCCGCTGATCCCAGAGCCTGTTGTAAGGCAAACAAACGCTGCGTTGGGCCTCCCCTTCAACGCGACTGGGCGGAGCCCGATCGCTCAGACCGCAGCCGCTGAACGGCGCTGCTGCGTGACGTAGAGCACCGCAGCCCCGCCCGCCAACGCCAGAAACAGCAGGGTCTGCAGCGTCAGCAGCAACAGGCCCAGCGCCGAGAACGCGGTGATGCGCACCTTGGCCTTGATCAACAGGGTGAGCAGCAGCAGCACCGTGGCGCGCAGGGCCAGGATCCGAGCGGTGGTGAAGGGGCAGAACGGGTTCAACAGCACAGGAAGGCCGCAGCTCATCCCATGCTGAACGGCCAGACCTAGAACCGCGTCAACGCCAGCAACCCCGGCAACTGGCCCCTCAGACCCAGCAGTGCCAGGTCGGCAACAGCCCCGGCCGACACCGCCTGCAGCTGGCGATCCGAAAGCGGCTGAGCCTCGCCCGACCCTGCGCGTGCCAGGCGTTCAAACCGCTCCAGCAGCGATGGCTGTAGCGGAATGCCCCGGGTCGCAGCCAGGGCGACCAAGTCGGCTCGGCTGGCGAGCCTCTCAAAACTGGCGCGAAACACGCCATCGGGTTCGCTGAGGGCACAGATGAGCTCGGCCAGAGACTGGAGCTCGCTGGGCAACAACCCCACCAGCTCGGCCGGGCAGCGGCTCTTGAGTGACTGACGGATCTGCTGCAGCACCTCGGGCGCGCAGGCGGTGGACAGTGCCATGGGCAATGGCAGTAACAACCCCCTGAACCGTAGGCACCACCTCGACAAAGTGCCCACGAGACGGTACATCTGTATCAGCCACAGACCAGTTTCATGCCGAACGGCCCCACCGAGCCTCTGACCAGTGCCCAGCAGGAGCTCTACGACTGGTTGGCCGACTACATCGCCGCGCACCGCCACAGCCCCTCGATCCGCCAGATGATGGAGGCCATGGGTCTGCGCTCACCGGCGCCGATTCAGAGCCGCCTCAAGCACCTGCAGCAAAAGGGCTGGATCACCTGGCAGGAGGGCCAGGCCCGCACCCTGCAGCTACTGGGCGACATTGCCGCCGGCATCCCGGTGCTGGGGGCCGTGGCCGCCGGTGGCCTGGTCGAGACCTTTGACGACATGAACGAGCGGCTCGACCTGGAGCCGGTGCTGCAGACCCGCGGGCTGTTTGCCCTGACGGTCAATGGCGACTCGATGGTGGATGCCCACATCGCCGATGGCGACGTGGTGCTCATGGAGCCGGTCAACGACCCAGGCCACCTGCGCAACGGCACGATCGTGAGCGCCCTGGTTCCCGGCAGCGGCACGACCCTCAAGCACTTTCATCGCCAGGGCGGCACCGTCACCCTCGAGGCCGCCAACCCCGCCTATGAGCCCCTGGTGCTGCCGGCCGAGCAGGTGGCGGTGCAGGGCAAGCTCGTGGCGGTCTGGCGCCAGGTCTAGCGGGCCCACCGCGTTGTAAGCTCTGCTCACGCCAGGCACGGTCCCGTCGGGGCCAGGCAGAACGACCAGCGTTCAGGCCGCCATGCGTACCACTTGGGGCCATAGCTCAGCTGGTAGAGCACCTGCATGGCATGCAGGGGGTCAGCGGTTCGAGTCCGCTTGGCTCCATCGAGAAATCCCAGGCCCAGCCTGGGTTTTTTAGTTTCTGGCCTTCGGTCCGCGACAGCCTGCTATGGCCTGCTAACGCAGTTCTGCGCTAATTTCTGCACTAGATCCTGACCCCCTGCTTGGCGCAGGGACCATCAGGGATTCTGCGCTAATTGCCGTGGCTAAGGCCAAGACTTGGGATCAGCGACTGCGCGAACAGATCAAGGGAGAGCACGGACAGGGGTGGAGCGTCGGCCCCCAAAGCGGGCGCACCAAGCTGACCAGGCGCCACCGCGATGGCACCCGCTCCGCCGTGATGCTGGACATCCCCTGGGCCGTGGGCAGCAGCAGGCGCATCAGCAACAAGGTGGCCCACCTCCAACACCTGATGCAGGAGCGCAATCTCGGCCTTGCCGAAGCGAACCAATTGAGCAGCAGCTCAGAGGCGATTGAGACGAACGGCACCGAGACAGAAGCCATCAACTGGGGCGCTGTTGCCGAGGCCTTTCTCGAGAGCCGTTCCGATCGGCGCTGCACCACGTTGCGGGACCTGCGGATGCGGGTGAAAAACGCATTAACCACCCTGCGATCAAAGCCGCATCCCAGGGACGGGCGATCGCTCTTGCGCTCCTATGCGGCCCAGCACTTCGGCACCTGTCCCCCTGGTGGACAGGGACGCAAACGGCACCTGGGAGACATTGCTGCTTTCTTGGACTTCGCAGTCGATCGTTGCGGCGCCGAATCTCGTTGGCGGCCTCTTGAAGGAGAAGAACTGCAGGAGTTGATCGGCACGTCTGACCGCAGCATCAGCGACGCCTTGACCCCTCCGATCAAACCTGACCAACTGGCAGGACTTTTGGATGCCCTGACAGCTGATGGCCGGGACGACCTATGGCTGGCTGTCGCGCTTGTTGGCCTGTACGGCCTACGGCCGGCAGAGCTGGCGGCTCTTCGAGTTGAAGAGGGACGGCTTTACGTCAGCGGACAGGTCAAACGCAACCGGCAAACGATGCGGGTAGTGAAAGCAGATCGACCTGTACTGCCGCTGGACATCCCTGGCCGAGAAGGCGAGGGAGCGCGTGCATTGGCGCTTTTTGAAAGCGGCTCGCTGCAACTACCACTGCCAATTCGAACCGCGATCGAAAGCGACGAATTCAAGCGGGTTGGGGATGCGTTTCGCCAACTCCTGGACCGTTATCCCCACTGGCAGCAGCTCGTTGCCGCAACGCCCGGCTTGACCCCATACAGCCTGAGGCATGGGTGGGCGTGGCGCGCTCACAAGGCTTACGAACGCCAACTAAGCGTCAGGGACGCGTCAGCACTGTTGGGACACAGCCCCAGCACCCACCACCGGCACTACGGGCGATGGGTCGATGAACAGGGGCTGTTAGAAGCAGTTGCAAGGCTGACCGACAGAGTCCAAGCGCGAGCCTAAATATAACTATCAGAAAAACTAATTTTACCGCAGCCAAGTCATAACTGCCTGCGCCACAATGGATCCAGTAGAAGCGCGGAGTAGGCCGACATATTTAGGGGTCTTGTAGTACACCATCGGCAGCGTTTTATGAGCCCAAGGGTCGCCTGCTACAGCAGGGATGTGCCTTAAGTTGCAACCAACGCCCAGCAGAACCTAGTCACTCATACCTGACCAGGTGAAAGCGGGGCGAAGCAGTCACTGCCTTCCCACACACAGGAAGGGATTATTCACTACAGCAAATGATCACGATTCCAGCCTGGCTGCCGACCCCAGCCGCCGCATTGGCACTTGGGCGATCAAGCTCCTATCTCAAGCGGCTGCGCGATTCTCACGGCGGCTTCCTCGAGGCGGGGAAGCACTACGCCGTTGCACCAAGTAGCAACGCAGCAATCACCTGGCACGTCGAGTCCATTCGCCAGGAATTAAATCGTCGCGGGATGCAGGCATAAAAATGGCCCCCACAAATTGCGGAGGCCAGGGGCATGTGCGTGCTCTGAGCCTACCGACCCCAACGACCCCGGCATGGTTTTGCCGGTTACAGCGCAGCGAATGGCTCCAGTACATGCTGCCCTCGCTGCAATGTTTGCTGATCAGTAGTTGCGAGCTGCTGGCAACCGACCAAGACCATCTGACCATCGCCGCACCCACCTGCTGGCTGCCCACGTTGGAAAGGCGCCGCAAAGAAATTGAGCTGGCCGCCAGCCGAGCAATGGGCAGGCCGATTGCTGTGGATCTGTTCGCTACCGATGCCGAGCCGGCAGAGGAGGCGCAATGACGCCAGCTACAAATCGCCAGCGCCTGCTGGATGAGCAGATCCTCAGACCGCATCTCATCCCTGTTGGCACTGAGAAGCGCCCGCTCACTTCTGGCTGGCAGCAGACGGATCGGACCTACAGCGATCTACTGCTCATCCACGCCCCGGCCATTGGCCTCCGCCTTGGCTACCCGATCCTCGCCGTCGACTTTGACCCCAAGCCCGACAACATCGGCCAGGCGGAACGGACCTTCCAGGAACTGACCGGCCACAGCTCAGCCCACTTGCCGATCACCTGGACCGTCTCCAGTGGCAAACCAGGCCGCCGTCAGGTGCTGCTCATCGCCCTCCAGCGCAAAGCCCCATGGCTTCGCCCCTGGTCCCACGGAGGCCTTGAGATCCGCTGGCGCGGCCAGCAGTCCGTGATCGATGGCTACCACCCGGAGACCGGCAGATACGAGTGGCTACCCGGCCGTGCGCCATGGCAGATCGGCCTGGCGGTTGCGCCCATGTGGTTACTGGACAGCCTCAAGCAGGCAATCCCCGAACGGCAGGACTACCAGCCACCATCGCCGCCGCCGTGCTTGGAGCATTGGAGCCAGGCTGATTGGTGCCGCTACTACCTGCGCTACTGGCATGCCAGCGGCCTCGATGCTCGCTCGGAGTGGTGGCCGACCGTGGTAGTGATGCGCCGCTCTGGGTTGAGCTTCGAGGAGGCCTTCGCCTGGACTGCCGCCAGCAATAAACACTCCGGCGGCCGCGAGTTTCGCCGCCAATGGGATAAAGCCGTCCGCTGCTCTGCGCCGTACACCATCGAATGGCTCGGCGCCCGCACCCGTGACGCCCGCCGGCAAGGGGTGCGTCGTGGCTGATCTGCAACGTCTTGAGTCCGGCCTTCCTGTGGGGGGCGGAACCGTTGAGCAACCATCCAAATTGCACCCTGGCCGTCTAGCCGGAGAGTTGTTGCACAATCTCGGAGATCGCCTGCGATTTAACGAGCTGACCCTGCGCCCGGAGATCGATGGCAAACCAATGCCCGATCACCTGCTGCAGAACTTCTACGTCACACTCGGGCAGGTCGGCTGGAAGATCGAGAAAGGTGCAGCACGGGATGCGCTGCTCTATGCCGCCCGGCTGAACAGCTACCACCCGATCCGGGAGTATCTCGACCACCTGGAGCGCAATGCCGAGGTGGTGCCGGTGGACATCGACAAGCTGGCCAGCACCTACCTGGGCACCAGCGACCCCCTCTACGACGCCATGCTCGCGGCGACACTGATCGGCGCTGTCGCCCGCGTTCTGAGGCCTGGCTGCAAGTTCGATACCTGCACCGTCCTGCGCGGACGGCAAGGCATCTTCAAGTCGACGTTCTGGAAAGCACTGGCCTCGCCGGCTTGGTTCTGCGATACACCTAACGACGACAAGGATCTAAAGCTCGCTATCCAGACATGCTGGATCTACGAGCTTGCGGAGCTGGAAACCAAGACTGGCAACAAGGAAGCCGGCGCCATCAAGGCCTTGCTCTCCAGCTCGGTGGACAACTACCGCGTTCCATACGGAGCCGGTATCGAGGACCATCCCCGCCCTTCAATCCTTGTTGGCTCCTGCAACCGGGATGACTTCCTGAGGGATTCGACCGGATCACGCCGGTTCTGGGTCGTCGATCTTCCTCAAGATCCCGATCTCGGTCAGTGCCTCAACATCGCCAAGGTCCGGGAGTACCGCGACGCCATCTGGAAGGCAGCGCTGCTGGCCTACCGCGCAGGCCGGCTGCCAATACTTAGCCCCCCCGGCCAGCTCGAATCCAACCGCCGCAATCGTGGCTATGAGCCGGAACACATCTGGCTGGCGCCACTGCAGAAGTGGCTGCGGACCTACGCCCCAGCCGAGTTCTCAACAGACGTGGCGCTGATTGGCGCAGGCCTTCGCGATAAAGATCGGCTCGGATCGCATGACCAGCGGATCGCAGCCGAGCTGCTCCGTGATCTCGGCTACGTCCGCGATGAACACCAGACCAGGCAGGACGGCAAACGGCTACCGAGGATGTGGCGCCGCGCCTCAGATGCCTCAGATCAATCGCCACCATCTGAGACGGGGCAAACCGTCTGCAGCGCAACGGATCAGGGGGTATTGACTCAGATCTCAGATCTATTTCTTGAACCTTCTACTAAGCCAGTAATTGGTAGAAGTGTTGGAAAAACATCTGAGTCATCTGAGACGGCAAGGGCTGAATCGGGAATTGGCTACTGCGCAGGGATCCCTCTGCCGAGCACTCAGCCCGGCGTGGACCTCCCTGGCAAACCGGTCGAGGTCCTCAACACTCGAACAAATTGCTGGGAAGCCAACTGGAGACAGATTGGGCGCGGCAGAGGATCTTCCGTGCTTTGCTCTGACCCGTCAGGTGAGAGCCGACAGATCCAAACGCGCAACATACGTCCGGCGCGAGTTCAACTCCACCTAGGGCTGAATTAGGCGTGTTCGGTCATGCTGCTGGCATCAATCGTCGTCGTCGCCGTCCGTGTAGTCGTCGATCA
>Ga0310333_100004_pt1 | contig 110981 bp, 122 predicted proteins | sample LakMicSRFTotalB7_FD_195547 | JGI IMG/M metagenome (GOLD analysis project Ga0310333, IMG submission 195547) | Enriched freshwater cyanobacterial communities from Lake Michigan, Michigan, United States - MI23.SRFL.Total.B7 (v2) (version 2) | ecosystem: Environmental > Aquatic > Freshwater > Lake... | reverse complement strand
CTTCCCAGATTGGGTAGAAGTGAAGGCCGATGGCGTTGCTAGAAGGCACAACAGCGCCGGAAATGATGTTGTTGCCGTAGATCAAAGAACCAGCAACGGGCTCGCGGATGCCGTCGATGTCAACGGGAGGAGCTGCGATGAAGGCAACGATGAAACAGGTGGTAGCAGCAAGCAGGGTGGGGATCATCAGAACGCCGAACCAACCCACATAGAGGCGGTTGTCGGTGCTGGTAACCCACTCACAAAACTGCTGCCACGCAGAAGCGCTGGAGCGCTGCTGAATTGTGGTTTGCATGAGTTCGGGGGAAGTGTGGCCCGAGGGCCGGTATGGATGTCGGGATGTCCGACCTGTGCAATGTAACAGATCATTGCGGCTTGTAAAGCAAGCGCCCTTGTCTTTTCAGTTGTTAGGGTCCAGCCAGTTGGAGCTAATCGGGTGCAGCAGCCGTTAGTGCAGCTTGAAAACACAGCAGCAGAGCGGGTTTTGCTGGTGCGCTTGCCATGCAATCCAATTTTTCCGATCGGGCCGATTTATTTGGCGGATCACCTTCACAAGCTTTTTCCAGAGCTGCCCCAGCGCCTTCTTGATCTAGCTGCTGTGCCCTTGCTCGATGTGGAGCGGGTGCTTGCCACAACAGTTGATGCCTTTAAACCCACCCTTTTGGTGTTTTCCTGGCGGGATATCCAGATCTATGCCCCCGTGGATGGCCGCGGCGGTAATCCGCTGCAGCATTCATTTGAAGTGTTTTATGCCTCAGGCCCCCTACGGCGACTGCGCGGTGCCCTAGGCGGCTTAAGGCTGATGGCTTCTTTTTATGGTGATCTTTGGCGCAATCTGCGCCTGGTGCACCAGGGTTTACGCCGTGCCCGCAAGCATCACGCCACTGCCCGGGTGGTGCTTGGTGGTGGGGCCGTGAGTGTGTTTTATGAGCAATTGGCTAAGCAGTTACCTCGCGGCACTGTGGTTTCTGTGGGGGAAGGGGAGCCACTGCTTGAAAAATTGCTGCGCGGTGAATCCCTAGTAAACGAACGCTGCTTTGTTGTTGGTGAAGAGCCACGGCCTGGCTTGATCCATGAACAACCCGCGGGAATGGAGAAATCAGCCTGTAACTACGCATATATCGAGTCGATATGGCCCCAGCTAAATTGGTATCTGGAGGCAGGTGATTTCTACGTTGGCGTGCAAACAAAACGCGGTTGCCCCCACAACTGTTGCTATTGCGTTTACACCGTTGTTGAAGGCAAGGCCGTAAGGGTAAATCCGATCGATGAGGTGATAGCTGAAATGGCCCAGCTCTACGACCGTGGTGTGCGTGGTTTTTGGTTCACCGATGCTCAATTCATCCCCGCCCGAAGATATATAGAAGATGCCAAACAACTACTGCGGGCAATTCAAGCCCAGGGTTGGAGCAACATCCGCTGGGCCGCCTACATCCGAGCAGACAACCTCGATGCCGAATTAGCTGAATTGATGGTGGCAACGGGTATGGATTATTTTGAAATAGGTATAACTTCAGGCAGCCAAGAGCTGGTGCGCAAGATGCGCATGGGCTACAACCTGCGCACAGTGTTGGAAAATTGCAGGTTGCTTGCTCGGGCTGGCTTTAATCAGCATGTTTCAGTTAATTATTCCTTCAATGTGATCGATGAAAGGCCAGAAACCATTCGTCAAACCGTTGCCTATCACCGTGAATTAGAGCGCATATTTGGTGCCGATAAGGTGGAGCCAGCAATCTTTTTTATCGGCCTGCAACCCCACACTCACCTTGAGCAATATGGCTTTGATCAGGGTTTGATCAAGCCGGGCTACAACCCGATGAGCATGATGCCCTGGACCGCCCGCCAGCTGCTTTGGAATCCAGAGCCCATGGGTAGCAGTTTTGGCAGGATTTGTTTAGAGGCTTTCGCCACCAACCCCGCTGATTTCGGCCGCACAGTAATGGCTCTCCTGGAGCGGGAATATGGTTTAGCGCCCCTGGATGAAGCCTTGCAGGCGCCGCTTGAAGGTCGTAAAGCCCTTGCCAATGCTGTGCGTTAATTCACCACCAACGGCGCCGCACCCACAGCAACAGCACTAGCGGTAGCCAAGCCAGCAAGCTGCCGATTGGATTTGCTTCCTGTTGGCCAATTAAGCCTTGATTGAGCACAAACCAGCCCCCCACCAGGCCACCATGCAACCCAACGGCCCCCCAAATCAGGCCACCATCCGCTCGCCGTTGCAAGCCCAAGGCAAGGCCCAGCAGGGTAAGCCCGCCAAGCAATCCCAATAGGGAAGCCAAAGGCAGGTTGAAACGGGTGTGGGCAAGGCTGAAGATGAGCGCTTGAACCACCAATGCCAAGCCTGATTTACCGGCAAAGCGAAATTCAAGTTCTCCCATTAGCCAACCCCTAAATAGCAATTCCTCAGCAAAACCAACGCCAAGGCCTAGCACCAAGCCATTGAGCAGTAACCCCGGGCTCAATGCTGGCTGCCATTGGATCTGGCCGGTTAGCAAGAGGCCGATTAAAAGAAAAATCAGCAGCAGCAGTGCTTTGATCAGCCCCCGCAGCAATGCCTTTAATAGGGCTTTGCTGGATGGTGCAACCACCCCCAAGCTGATCCAGGGTTGCGTTTGCCCCCAGAGCTGTTTCACCCGCCAGGGCAAGCTCACCACTAAGGCAAGCAGCGCTGGCACTGCCGCCAGGGCAGGTGGGGCGCCCAGGGCCTGGCCACCAAGAAAAATCGCCACCAAAACCGCTGGATAGAGCAAGGTGTTAACCCAGCCCATCACTCCTCTGGCTCAATCGTGCTGCTAAGGCCTTTGCTTTTTAAGGATTCGCAGTAGAACTCAGCTGGTTCGATATCGCAAACGATCACAAGGCCCACACCGGTGCTGTGGGCTTCAAGCATCACCGCTAGGGCATCCTGCTCGCTAAGGGATGGCACCACCTGCCGAAGGGTGGTAACCACGTATTCCATTGAATTAACGGGGTCGTTGTGGAGCAGCACCCGGTAACGGGGCGAAGGTTTCCTTACCCGTTCGGGTGCTTTGTCGAGCACTGCAACACCACCGGGATTGCCCTCTGGTGTTTGGGATGCTTGATGAGGATTGGTCATCCTGGCCAAGTCAGTCATAACGATTCAGATATGACGTTAGAAAATCTAGGCGAGCAATAGCTTCCTAATTCTGGTGATCGCCTCCTCCACATTGGCGCGGCTATTGAAGGCAGACAAACGGAAATAACCCTCACCAGCAGCACCAAAGCCACTGCCTGGGGTGCCCACCACATTTGCCCCTTGCAAAAGCTTGTCGAAAAACTGCCATGAATCAAGACCATTTGGCGTTTTTATCCACACGTAGGGAGCCTGTTCGCCGCCATAAACCTCCAGGCCAGCCTCCTTGAGGGCGCTTCTGATAATTGAGGCATTTTCCATATAAAAAGCCACCAGTGCCTTCACCTGGCCTTGACCCTCTGGGCTGTAAACAGCTTCCGCCCCTCGCTGCACGATGTAGCTAACACCATTGAATTTTGTGCACTGACGCCGGTTCCAAAGCCCCCAGATTTCTATTTCTTCGCCATTGGCAGCTTTACCCATTAGGCCGCGGGGCACCACGGTGATGGCGCAGCGGGTGCCGGTGAAACCAGCATTTTTTGAAAATGAACGAAATTCAATGGCGCAATTGCGGGCCCCTTCGATTTCATAAATTGAATGGGGTAATTCAGGATTTTGAATAAAAGCCTCGTAGGCAGCATCAAATAAGATCAATGAATTATTAGCGCAGGCATAATCAACCCAGGCTTTTAGTTGGCTTTTACTTGCAACAGCGCCCGTTGGATTATTGGGGAAACAGAGATAAATAAGGTCTACTTTTTCCTTTGGTATTTCAGCTGTAAAGCCATTCTCAGCGGTAATTGGCAAGTAGCTGAGTCCGCCATAACGGCCAGCTTCATCTGCATCGCCAGTGGCACCTGCCATCACATTGCTATCTACATAAACCGGATACACAGGATCGGTAACAGCAATGCGGTTGTTGTTGCCAAGGATGTCGAGGATGTTGCTGCTATCGCATTTGGAGCCGTCGGAAACAAAAATCTCCTCGGCCGTGATCTGGCAGCCGCGGGCTTGGAAATCGTTGGTGGCAATTTTTTCACGCAACCACAGGTAACCCTGTTCGGGCCCGTAGCCACGGAAGCCAGCGTGGGTGCCCATTTCGTCTACAGCTGCCTTCATGGCATTGCGGCAGGCCTCAGGCAGGGGTTCGGTTACATCACCAATGCCAAGCCGGATGATCGCCGCACTTGGATTGGCTTCGCTGAAGTCCTTTACCCGCCTTGCTATTTCAGGAAAGAGGTAACCCGCCTTGAGCTTTAGGTAGTTGCCGTTTACTTGCACCATGGCGCCGATGAATCTGGGCGGATTGTCCTACAGCACGGTGCTGCTTGGGCAGGCCTCCATAGGATTAAGAACCACCACAGCACTAAACCTCTGGACTTTGCTTCCCTGGTAAACAGCACCATTGCCAAGCCCGGCCGCTATCTGGGTAATGAGCTTGGGGTGCAGCCCAGGGATTGGCATGGGGCCTCAGTGCGTTGGGCCCTCACCTACCCAGAGGTATACGAGGTGGGGGCCAGCAACCTTGGCCACATCATTCTCTATTCGATCCTCAATGCCCAGCCGCGCCAACTCTGTGATCGCGCCTATCTGCCCGCCCAAGATTTAGCAGCCCGCCTTCGGGCTGCATCAGCCCCTTTATTTGCGGTGGAAAGCAGGCGCGCGCTAGCAAGTTTCCATATTCTTGGCTTCAGCCTCAGCTATGAACTCGGCGCCACCAATGTGTTGGAAATGCTCGATCTGGCCGGCATTCCCCTGCGGGCATCGGCGCGGGGTGATCTACCCCTAAATGATCCCGATGCTCCGCCTTTGATCTTTGCTGGCGGCCAAACCGCCACAAGTAATCCAGAACCTTACGGGCCGTTTTTTGATTTCATTGCCCTTGGTGATGGCGAGGAATTACTGCCGGAAATTGGCTTGGTTTTAGAGGAAGCGATCAGTGCGGGTTTAAGCCGCAGCGCTGCCCTGGCCGACTTAGCTGAAATACCCGGTGTTTATGTGCCTGCTTTTGGCAAAAGGCGGGTGGTAAGGCGCACTGCCACACCAATGCCCCACTACGCCATGGCCCTGGTGCCAAATGTGGAAACTGTGCACGATCGACTCACGGTGGAAATCCGCCGCGGTTGCACTCGCGGTTGTCGCTTTTGCCAGCCGGGAATGCTCACCCGCCCCGCCCGTGATGTGGATCCCCAAACGGTGGTGGAGGCGGTGGAAACCGGCATGGTGCGCACCGGTTACAGCGATTTTTCACTGTTGTCGCTCAGCTGTAGCGATTACCTATCCCTGCCCGCCGTGGGTGTTGAACTGCGTAATCGCCTGCAGGAACACAATGTGAGCCTGGCTCTACCCAGCCAGCGCATCGATCGTTTCGATAGCAACATCGCCCATATCCTTGGCGGCACCAAACAGGGCAGCCTCACCTTTGCCCCAGAGGCTGGCACCCAAAGGCTACGCAACATTGTTAATAAGGGGCTCACCGATGCCGATTTAATCGAAGGTGTGCGCACTGCCATGCGCCATGGCTGGCGCAAGTTGAAGCTTTATTTCATGATTGGTTTGCCCGGTGAAACCGATGAAGATGTGCATGGCATCGCTAATACGGTTGAGATGTTGCGTTATGAAATGCGCGATATCGGCAGGTTAGAGCTAAATCTCACCATCAGTAATTTCACCCCCAAGCCCCACACTCCATTTCAGTGGCATAGCGTTTCTTCCGCCGAATTCCTGCGGCGCCAAAAACTATTAAAAGAGCGCTTTGCTGAGCTGCGCGGTTTGAAAGTGAACTACACCGATGTGCGCCTTTCAGCGATGGAGGATTTCATCGGCCGCGGCGATCAAAGCCTTGCCGCTGTGATTGAGGCGGCATGGCGAGCCGGGGCCGGCATGGATGCCTGGTTCGACAACATCGAGCGCACCTACGGCGCCTGGACTGGTGCGATCGAGGCCGCTGGCATGGGCGGTAGATACAGGGCCCTTGAAATGGGTAGTTGGGCGGAGTTGCAGGCCCTCACCCCAGCGCAACGCCAACAGCGCTGCAGCGAACCTTTGCCATGGGATCACATTGATTCCGGTGTAAGTAAGCAGTGGCTCCAGGAAGACCTTGAACGGGCGCTTGGGGAGCAACAGCTACCTGATTGTTCCTTTGATAGTTGCAGTCATTGCGGTGTGTGTGGTGAAGGGTTGGGGCACAACGTGGTGCTGCCTGCAGCGCCGGTACCAGCGATCGCTAAACCGCGTAAACCGCCCAATAACCAAGTTGCCCGGCTGCGGGTTTGCTTCGCAAAAACCGCCGAAATGGCTTTGCTTAGCCATCTCGATTTGGTGCGTATTTTTGATCGCGCCCTACGGCGGGCCCGCCTACCGGTGAGTTTTAGCGGTGGTTTTCATCCCCTGCCGCGGCTACAGCTAGCCCTGGCTTTACCCCTAGGGGCAGAGGCCCTAGCCGATTGGTTTGATCTCAGCTTCAGCGCAGAAATTGAGCCGGAGCGCTTCTTGGAACTATTGCAACCCCAACTACCACCAGGGCTTCACTTGAATAGTGCCCATGCCATTGCTGTGCATGCACCAGCGTTGAGCCAATCCTTAGTTTCTGCTAGTTGGCGCTTGAGGGTTGCTTTGCCACCAGGGGAGATCAATCCCAAGCCGGAGGAGTGGCAAGCAGCTCTGGGGGAATTATTGGTGGCGGAGCATCTGCCAGTGGCGAGCAAGGATCGTTTGGGCCGGCCTAAGCAAAAAGATTTAAAGGCTTACTTATTGGATTTGCATTGGTATCACTGGCGGGCAGCGGGGGTGGAAATCGGCTTGGAAAGTGCGGTGGAAAAAAGCGGCCGCAGCCTTAAGCCAAACCAATTGCTTCAATTGTTGGAACAGCGGCTGGATATACCCCTAATGCTTGAGCACCAAGTGCGGGAATCTTTGAATCTGGCGTGCTAACTTATAAACAAGGCGGAAGAACCGCCCGAAGAACCGCCCACGGTCTAGGTTGCGTTTATCGCTCCTTGCACTGATTGCGTTTAAGGGTTTTCCGGTATCCGTCCTTCCCCTGCCTTTGCAGCAGATCCATAAGAGCTGTAAGCAAGGTTTTTAGGGTTGGCATATGCATTGATGTCATATGTGCGTTTTTTAGTGCCTGCTCGATTTTTGTTGAAAAATTTGCTTCAGCCCCCAACAGCTGATTGCAGCCAAGCATTTCCCCTTTTTCCCTAACCTCTTTTGGTGGCCCCGCAAGGGGTTGCCTCAGCCCATGCCACAGCAGATCGTTATCGCTGAGCAATTGCGGATCGCCGCCGTACTCAACGAAGAACGGGTTGATGAATTAATCGTTGCCCAAGGTCGCCATCAAATTGGTGATGTTTATTTAGGTACAGTTGAAAATGTATTGCCAGGCATTGACGCCGCTTTTGTAAATATTGGCGAAAGTGAAAAAAATGGCTTCATTCACCTTTCCGACCTAGGCCCCCTACGCCTTAAAAAGGGCGGTGCTGGCATCACCGAATTACTGGAGCCACGCCAAAAGGTGTTGGTGCAGGTGATGAAGGAACCAACGGGAACAAAAGGGCCGCGTTTAACAGGCAACCTTTCTTTGCCAGGTAGGTTTTTGGTGCTGCAACCCCATGGCCAGGGGGTGAATATTTCCCGCCGAATTGCGGCCGAATCGGAGCGCAACCGCCTGCGGGCCCTTTCGGTGTTGATTAAGCCTCCGGGCACAGGTTTACTGGTGCGCACCGAAGCTGATGGTGTTAGCGAAGAACAGATAATTGATGATCTTGAATCATTATTGCGCCAGTGGGAGGCCATCCAACAGGCGGCGGAAACTGCCCAGCCCCCAATTTTATTGAATCGCGACGAAGATTTTATCCATCGCGTTTTAAGAGATCTATACGGCCCTGATGTTTTACGGGTTGTGGTGGATTCCCAGGAGGCGGTTGCCCGTGTAAATGCTTTTCTGGGCCAGGATCAAGCCAACCTAGTGGTGGAATTCCATGAAGATGCCAATGAAATTCTTGAGCATTACAAAGTAAACGCAGCCATTCGAGATGCTCTCAAGCCAAGGGTGGATTTACCATCGGGTGGTTATGTGATTATCGAGCCCACAGAAGCGCTAACTGTGGTTGATGTTAACTCCGGCTCCTTTACCCGCTCAGCTAATTCCAGGGAGACTGTTCTTTGGACTAATTGTGAAGCTGCAACTGAAATTGCCAGACAGTTGAAGTTGCGTAATATCGGTGGTGTGGTGATTATTGATTTCATTGATATGGAATCACGCCGTGATCAATTAATGCTGCTCGAGCATTTCACCCAGGCCATGCGTGATGATCAAGCAAGGCCTCAGATTGCCCAAATTACTGAATTGGGTTTGGTGGAACTCACCCGCAAGCGTCAAGGGCAAAATATCTATGAATTATTCGGTAGGGCCTGCTCCAGTTGTGGCGGTTTGGGCCACGTGGTTACCCTTCCCGGTAAAGACACAATTCAGCCCCTGGCGGCCTTGCCGGGCTTGGTGCGTTCGGTGGCCTCTGCCAGGGCTGAGGTCTCAAGCCCCAGTGGCGTTGATGGCGGTGTCCGCCGTCGCGGTGCTCGAGGCGGCCGCAGCTCAGAGCCGGAAATTGCCATCGCAACTAATGGCATCGCGGCAGCGGCTGCAGCTGTTGAACCCAGGCGTAATGAGCCGGAATTATTGGCTGTTTCCATGGATGAAAGCCAGGAATTGGTATTCGGCTGGATGGGCCTCAACCCAGCCCTATTGGCTGAGCCAGCCCCAGAAGAGTTCGATAATGTTTTGGTGAGGGTTGTGCGCCCTGGTGAAGATGCCGCCCAAGTTTTGGAGCAGGCTCGCGCGGAGCTCGCCGCCCAGGGGGGGAGAAGGCGTCGCGGAGCCCGCGGCACCAGTAATGGCAGCATTAGCCGATCGGCTTTAGTGGAGATCACCCCATTAGATACCAATGATTTTGGAGGGGCAGATCTAGATCAAAATCCAAACCAAGATCTAAACCAAGATTCAAATCAGGATCAAAATCAGGATGAATTTCAGCTTGAGCTTGGGCCCGAGCCTGAGTTGTTCACAATTGCACCGCTGCTAACCAGCGAAGTTGAAGAAGAAGCTCCTGCAGCTGAGCTTGATCCCGCTGATGAGGGCCGCCGCAGGCGACGACGTTCCTCGGCAAGTTGACCACCAGCAAGTTGATCACCGCAGGTGTTGATGAAGTTGGCAAGGGATGTTTATTCGGTCCTGTTTGGGCCGCTGCTGTGATTTTGAAACCCCAAGCTTTTGCTCAGTTGCCTGGCTTGGGTGTTACCGATAGCAAGGCCCTTTCTGCAAAACGCCGGGCCGCATTGCTGCCATTGATTCAGCCCCAGCTGGAAACTTTTGGCTATGGCCAGGCTTCTGCCGCTGAAATCGATCGCCTTGGGATTCGAGCCGCCACTGAATTAGCAATGCTGCGGGCCCTGCAGCGGTTGCAATTGATGCCTGAATTGCTCTTGGTAGATGGCTGCCTGAGGCTCAGGCCATGGCAAGGAGAGCAAGAAACAGTGGTGCGTGGCGATAGCTCTTGCCTTGCTATTTCCTGTGCAAGCATTTTGGCTAAGCAGGCGCGGGATGCCCTGGTTGAGCGCCTAGCGCTTGTGTGGCCCGGTTATGGGTTGGAGCAGCATCACGGCTATGGCACCTTGAAGCATCGCCAAGCCATCGCCAAGTTGGGCCCCAGCCCCCTGCATCGGCTTAGTTTTGCTCATGGCACCAAGAATGGAAATCCTGCACCAATTGCTGGCCCACCCGGCCTTTGATCGTGAGCAGAATGCCATTGAGCAGTGATTCGCCAGTGGCCTCTAATACTCTCGCAGGAATTAAACGCAACACGGCTGGATGGCTCACTTGAACCTCCAATTCAGCTTCTCCAACCAAACCATTGGGTTCCGCTTGAAGCCAAGAGCGCAGCTTCAATTCGAAGTCGTCTGTTATCCCAGGTACACCCTCTAAATCGCAATGCACTGAATCCAGTTCCAGCCGTCCTGGAGCCTGCTGAGCTTTTAATTCAACCACCGGTTTTATGCGCAACTGAAATAGTTGCAAAGGCCTAACGGCGTAGCTGTAGCTGCCGGCCTGCAGGGTAGTGAGTTGATCAGCACTTAGAAGTGCCCCCACTACCCGCGCCTCTTGCCGCAGGTAGTGGGGCAGCCTTTCGGGCTGCTCTATCACTGGCAGATCCAAGTTCTGGACCGCTTTAAAGGCCAGAACCATGGCCGAATTTGGCATCGTGGAGGATCCTATCGGTGAAGCCCCCGAGCAACCACTTGCCAGTGCCCATTTCTGCCATTGCCTACCTGGGTCCCGAGGGAACCTATGGGGAACAAGCTGCCCTGCGCCTTGCCCATGGGCCAGAGGTAAAGCTCCTTCCCCAGATCACAATTCGCAATGTGATGGAAGCCCTCGGGGCTGGCCTAGTTGATGCGGCAGTGGTGCCCGTTGAAAATTCCGTGGAGGGAGGTGTAACCACCTGCCTAGACACCCTTTGGGAATCAGGTGCCTTCCAAGCCGAACCTTTGGCAATCGAAAGGGCGCTGATTCTGCCGATTCGCCACGCTTTGCTCAGTGATGGAGCGTTGCAAAGCATCACTGAGGTTTTGTCCCATCCCCAGGCCCTGGGCCAATGCAGCGCTTGGTTGCAAAAGCACCTGCCAAATGCACTACAGCTCCCCACTAGTTCCACGGCAGAGGCGGCGCGGATGGTGAAGGGCTCCCGCTTTAGGGCAGCGATTGCCTCAAAAAAAGCAGCTCAAGAGCATCGATTGCCTGAATTGGCCTATCCAATTAATGACCAACCGGGTAATTGCACGCGATTTTTGCTATTACGCAGGGCTCTAAATGAACAAGCTGGAGCAGTTAATTGCACCAGCCTTGCCTTTTCGTTGCATGCCAATGCTCCAGGGGGATTGGTTGAAGCTTTGCAGGTTTTTGCTAAAAGACAGTTGAATATGAGCAGAATCGAATCAAGGCCATCAAAAAGGGAGCTGGGCGAATATGTGTTTTTTGTGGATATCACCTGGCCGCCAATTGATGTTATTCAGCAGCAAAAAATTGATCAACAATTGGAGGCTGCCATGGAGGAATTAAAACCTCTCTGCGAACGTTTAATTAGTTTTGGTAGCTATCCAATTACAGACGATACCTCTCTGCCTTAAATAAACCAAATTGCATTAAACCCCGGGCAAAGGCCCAGTGCATCAGTAGGAGGGTGGGAATTTCCCTAAAGCCTTTCAATAGGGCGCCTGGGCCAAGGCTTAGCACTGCCCATGGCCTGCGAATGCCTTCAGTGATGGAAGCAAACCAAGAGGGCAGTGTTTCAACAGTCCAATTGTTGGTTTCAGGGGGATTATCAAGGGAGCCGGTGGCAATTAAGTTATCGCAAAAAGAATTGATGCTAGAGAAAGCTGGATGGGCCCATTGCACCCGCAGTTGCTCTAAAACCCAATTTTCAATGGGGCTAAAAGGTTTGCTGCTGGGATCCCTTTGATTCCAGTCGGCAGCAACCATAAGGCCGCCTGGTTTTAGCACCCGCATTAATTCATTAGCAAAGCCTTGTTTATCAGCTATGTGAGGGGCGCATTCCACGGTCCAAACGGCATCAAATTCTGCCTCCTCATATTGCAAAGCCAGGGCATCCATCACGACAAAGTTACAACTGAGGTTTGCAGGAGTAAGCGCTTGGGCCCTAGCAACTTGGGCGGCGCTAATACTCACACCAACTACATCAAAGCCGTAGTGATTGGCTAGTAAACGGCTGCTGCCACCAATGCCGCAACCCACATCGAGCAGCCGTGAACCGGGGGGTAATTTATCTAATCCACCCCAGCGGGCTAGGGCGATAACGAAATCAGCTTTTGCCCCACGAAAATCACGGGCTTGGGGAGGCTTGCCGTAGTAACCAAGGTGGATATGTTCGCCCCAAAGACGTTCCAACAACTTATCTTTAGTCCAGTGGTCGTAGGCATTGGCAACACTTTTGCCGTTATTAAATCGCCGTGGCAATAGGTACCAAGCGGCAAAAGCAAAGGTGAGGGCTGCAAGCAGTAGGCATAGGAACAACAGCCCTAGGTTCATGACTCCAAATCTTTAAGGGTGTCTTTAAGCACAGTGCGGGCAGCTAGCTGGCGGCGGGTGTGATCAAGTAAATCCAATTCCCGCTGCAGGCGATCTGAAGTGGATGTCATTTCCAGCAGTTGTTGCTGGTGATCTGCAACGGCACCACCAAGGTGACCACCCACCCAAAAGGACAATTCCCGTGGCAATTCGGGTAGGTCGTTAGGTAGAACGGTTTGCTGACCCAGCAATTTGCCGGATAGATCAACCACATCTTGCAGCGCTTGGCGCACGTTATTAGCTAGGGGTTGGAGATCAACTTCCACTGGTTCATCCTCCAGCCAACACACCAAACCAACCATGAATGGCGCCTCTCGCACCACATTCAAGAGGCGAAAACGTTGTTGGCCGATCGTAACGAGGTTGCTGCGTTCATCCGCCTGGGTTTGACACTGGAGGATTTCGGCGCAGCAACCGATGCTGGCCATGGCCTTTTGTTCAGGATCCCAACGCACCACCCCAAAACGACGGTCGCTATCCAACACACTTTTGAGCATGAGGCGGTAGCGAAGCTCAAAAATATGAAGGGGCAGCACCTCCTGGGGGAAGAGCACCACGTCTGGTAGGGGGAAGAGCGGTAGCTCCCGAACGGACAGGTCCGTCATAACAACGGGAGATCAAAGGCCATTCTAGGTGAAATTGATCAGAGCTTGACCTCAATATCCACACCACTGGGTAGATCAAGCTTCATGAGGGCATCAATGGTTTTGGAGGAGGGGTTGTAGATATCGATCAAACGCCTGTGGGTGCGGGTTTCGAAGTGCTCTCGGGAATCCTTGTCAACGTGGGGGGAACGTAAAACACAATAGATCTTGCGTTTTGTTGGCAAGGGGATAGGACCGATTGCAGTGGCAGCGGTGTGATCAGCGGTTTCAATAATTTTGTCGCAGGAAAGATCCAGCATGCGGCGATCAAACGCCTTTAGGCGGATGCGGATTTTCTGCTGAGCTATGGCATTAGACATGGTGATTGACAAAAAAGAAGGAAAGATTCAGTTGTCGAGGTGCATACAAAAAAGATAGCCGCTAACTCTTAGCAAGAGCTAGCGGCCTATCGAAACCTAGATCACTCGAGGATTTTTGAAACAACGCCTGCACCAATGGTGCGGCCGCCTTCACGGATGGCAAAACGCATGCCCTGTTCCATGGCAACACCACAGATCAGCTCACCGGTCATTTTGATCCTGTCGCCAGGCATAACCATTTCAACCTTGGTGCCGTCGTCGGCGGTGAATTGGGTGATTTGACCGGTTACATCCGTTGTGCGGATGTAGAACTGGGGGCGATAGCCAGCAAAGAAGGGGGTGTGGCGACCACCTTCTTCTTTGGTGAGCACATAAACCTCACCCTCAAACTTGGTGTGGGGCTTGATGGAGCCTGGCTTAACCAGCACCATGCCGCGTTCGATATCTTCCTTTTGGATGCCGCGGAGCAACAAACCAGCGTTGTCGCCGGCCATGCCTTCCTCGAGCTGTTTGCGGAACATTTCCACACCGGTAACGGTGGTGGTGCGGGTTTCGCGGATACCAACGATTTCTACGGTTTCACCAACCTTCACCTTGCCCCTCTCGATCCGTCCGGTGGCAACGGTGCCACGACCGGTGATCGAGAAAACGTCTTCGATGGCCATTAGGAATGGCTTATCGATTTCACGCTCGGGCTCTGGAATGGAGGCATCAACTGCATCCATTAGATCGAGGATTTTATCTACCCATTCGTTTTCGCCGCGGGCACCTTTACCGCCGCCTTGAATGTGCTCAAGGGCTTTGAGGGCGGAACCGGCCACCACGGGGATGTCATCACCGGGGAAGTCGTACTTGTCGAGCAGTTCCCTCATTTCGAGTTCCACCAGCTCGAGGAGCTCCTCGTCGTCCACCATGTCCTTCTTGTTGAGGAACACCACCAGGGCGGGCACACCCACCTGCTTTGCCAGCAGGATGTGCTCCCGGGTTTGGGCCATGGGGCCGTCGGTGGCGGCCACCACCAAAATGCCACCGTCCATTTGGGCGGCACCGGTGATCATGTTTTTCACATAGTCAGCGTGGCCTGGGCAGTCCACGTGGGCGTAGTGACGGCCCTCGGTTTCGTACTCCACGTGGGCGGTGTTGATGGTGATGCCGCGCTCCTTCTCTTCAGGGGCGCCATCAATCTCATCGTAGGCCTGGGCTTTGGCCTGACCAATTGAAGCGAGCACGTTTGTGATCGCTGCGGTGAGGGTGGTTTTGCCGTGGTCAACGTGGCCGATGGTGCCGATGTTGACGTGTGGCTTAGTTCTCTCAAACTTCTCGCGGGCCATTGTTAAATAAAAATCGAGGGTAAACGAAGAGGGAGTTGGGGATCAGGAGTTGCCCTGATTCTTGGAAATGATGGCTTCGGCCACATTCCGAGGGACCTCCTCGTAATGGCTGAACTCCATTGAGAATATACCTCTCCCCTGGGTCATGGATCTCAGCTGGGTAGCGTAGCCGAACATCTCAGCCAGGGGCACCTTGGATTGAACCTTGGAGGTGCCGTTATCGATCGACTGGCCCTCCACCTGACCGCGCCTGGAGGAAAGGTCGCCAATAACTGAACCGAGATAATCTTCTGGAATCTCCACTTCTACTTTCATCATTGGCTCAAGAAGCACAGGATTGCACTTCTTCACGCCATCTTTGAAAGCCATCGAACCGGCAATTTTGAAGGCCATCTCGGAGGAGTCAACGTCGTGGTAAGAACCATCGATCATTGATACCTTCACATCGATGAGCGGATAGCCAGCGATAACGCCCGATTGGCAAGTTTCTTTCATGCCAGCTTCGGCAGGGCCGATGTATTCCTTGGGAACAATGCCGCCAACAATTTTGTTTTCAAACACAAAACCAGTGCCGGGTTCGCCAGGTTCCATCTGGATAACCACATGGCCGTATTGACCTTTACCACCGGTTTGACGGGCAAATTTGCCCTCACCCTTTGAACTGCCGCGAATTGTTTCCCGATAGGAAACCTGTGGAGCACCAATGTTTGCCTCCACTTTGAATTCCCTGAGCATGCGATCCACCAGGATTTCAAGGTGAAGTTCGCCCATGCCGGCGATAACTGTTTGGCTTGTTTCTGGATCCGTTCTAACCCTGAAGGTGGGATCTTCTTCAGAGAGTGATTGCAGGGCTTTGGATAGTTTTTCCATGTCGCCCTTTGTTTTGGGCTCAACAGCCACGGAAATAACCGGTTCTGGGATGAACAGTGATTCCAAAATAATTGGATCGGAATCAACGCAGAGGGTATCGCCGGTGGTGGTGTCTTTTAGGCCGAGCACAGCGCCTAAATCGCCAGCGCGCAACTCATCAACCTCCTCGCGATCATCTGCTTTGAGCAGAATTAAACGGGAGATGCGCTCTTTTTTATCTTTAGTTGAATTCATCACGTAACTGCCTTTCTGCAGCACGCCTGAATACAAACGAACAAAGGTTAGTTTTCCATAGGGATCGGCCATAACTTTGAAGGCCAAGGCGCTGAAGGAGGCGTTGTCTTCACAGACCCTGATTCCCTCTTCACCGTTGGGAAGTATGCCTTGGATCGGGGGCACATCAATGGGTGCTGGCAGGTAATCCACCACCGCATCAAGCATCAATTGAACGCCCTTGTTTTTAAAGGCAGAGCCGCAGAGCATCGGCACAAGGCCATGCTTAACAACGCCTTCGCGAATACCTTTGCGCAATTGAGCTTCGCTTAATTCACCGGTTTCAAGGAATACTTCAATCAACTCCTCATCCAGCTCAGCAACTGATTCCATCAGCTTGGAGCGCCACTCTGCGGCTGACTCCTTCATGTCATCTGGAATATCAACTTCTAAAATGTCTGTACCCAGATCGTTTGTGTAGATAAATGCTTTATTTTGAACTAGGTCGATGATTCCTTTAAGGTCGTTTTCGGCGCCGATTGGCAATTGAATCGGAGCTGCCTTTGCCTTCAATCGATCCTTGATTTGTTCATAAACCCTCAGGAAGTTTGCTCCTGTTCTATCCATTTTATTAACAAATACCATCCGCGGCACTTTGTAGCGATCCGCCTGGCGCCACACTGTTTCCGATTGTGGTTGAACACCACCAACGGCGCAAAATACAGCGATCACACCATCAAGAACCCGCATGGAACGCTCCACCTCAATGGTGAAATCCACGTGGCCAGGTGTATCAATAATGTTGATGCGGTGATCTTTCCAGCTGGTGGAAATAGCAGCGGCGGTAATTGTGATACCCCGCTCCTTTTCCTGTTCCATCCAGTCGGTGACGGCGGCGCCATCGTGCACCTCGCCCATTTTGTGCACCACACCCGAATAGAACAGAATTCTTTCGGTGGTGGTGGTTTTGCCGGCATCGATATGGGCTGCAATGCCGATATTTCTGACGCGGTCTAAAGGGAAGGCGCGAGCCACGGGATGCTCCTTAGGTGTGCTTTAAAAGCGGGCGCAACTCTACAGGTTGGTGATTAGTTAGCGGTTGGCCCAAGCGCTAACTATCAAGTTGCTCAATAGCGGTAGTGGGCAAAAGCCTTGTTTGCTTCAGCCATTTTGTGGGTTTCTTCCCGCTTGCGAACGGCGCTGCCGGCCTCATTGGCGGCATCCATCAATTCACCGGCAAGTTTCTGGGCCATGCTGCGGCCATTGCGGGCCCTGGAGAAATTCACAAGCCAACGCAGGGCCATGGCCGTACCCCGCTCTTGGCGCACTTCCATGGGCACCTGATAGGTGGCACCGCCAACCCGGCGGGCGCGAACCTCCACCAAGGGGGTTGCATTGCGCACAGCGGTTTCGAACACTTCCAAGGGATCAACCCCCGTGCGTTCATTGATCATGCCGAAGGCATCCGAGAGGATTCGCTGGGCTGTGGACTTTTTACCGTGCTTCATCAGGCGGGCCACAATCATTGAGGCCAAACGGCTGTTGAATTGCGGATCGGGCAGAACCGGGCGTTTCTCAGCTGCGTTGCGGCGGGACATGGGGGGAGAAAATTAGCGAGGGTCGGGAGTTGATTGCTGAGCAGCGGCTGGGCTCAATCCTTTGGTGTTTTGGCGCCGTATTTAGAGCGGCTCTGGCGGCGATCCTTCACCCCGGAGGTATCAAGGGTGCCGCGGATGATGTGATATCTCACACCGGGAAGATCCTTAACCCTGCCGCCGCGGATCAACACCACCGAGTGCTCCTGCAGGTTGTGGCCAATACCTGGGATATAGGCCGTTACTTCAAAACCAGAGGTGAGCCTCACCCTGGCCACCTTGCGGAGGGCTGAGTTTGGCTTCTTAGGTGTGGAGGTATAAACGCGGGTACAAACCCCACGGCGCTCAGGGCAGGCCTTGAGGGCAGGGGATTTGGTCTTACGAATAAGACTCTGCCGCTCGGTGCGGATCAGTTGTTGGATGGTGGGCATCTAAAACCGGTGGCAGGCCATAGGGCCGTGCTGATTCGACAATCTGACACTTTACCCCCTCGGGGTAAAAGCTGCTCCGCAAGGGCAGCTGCGGATCTGTTCACCACCCCGCAACAAAAAACCACCGCCACTGAGGGAACTTTGAAAATCAAGCTGCAAACCTTGAAGTAGCTGCAATTGGTGGCTATGGCCATAGAGGGTGATGCCATCGCTGCGGGCAATGGCTGCCTCCGCAGTGCCGGCCCGCAATTGAATCGCCCAGGCTTCACAGCTGCCGGGCACCAATTCCAGCGCCATCGCCCCTGGCTCGCCGCCGCAGGCCGCCTGGCGACAAAGTTCAGCGGCGGCCCGCGCTGTGATCTTTAGGCCTGCAGTTTGGTTCATGGCTACTAGCGGTTGGTGCGAACTACAAGGCCAAGGCCGTTATGAATGGCTGAACCTATGCCCCGGCCACTTTTACCTTCACGGCCTTCAACTAACAGGGCTGTGGAACTGCCTCCATCCAAGTTAAGTGCTTGTTTTAAGCCGAGTTGCAACAACAACTCAGCGCTTTCCGCCAGGGTGGGGCCCCTGTTATCCAAACCCTCCAAAGCGATCAGCCACACCTGATCACCATCGCCCGCCACCACGCTGCGGGGTGCCCTTTGTTCCATAAAGGCTGGGCTGAAATTTTCCGCTGCCCCATTCAGCACTACCTGGCCTTGGTTCAAGAGCAGCGGCCCGGCTTGAAGCAGATTTGGCATCGAATTCATCCGTTCTGGAAATAAATCCCTTTGCAGTTGAACCGCATCCCCCGGTTGCAGCGGCAATTGGCTGCCCCCTCTTGCCACCACTAAAGCTTGACCTTGGCGTAGGGGCACACCAGCGGCCATCTGCTCTGCAGACAGGATTTCCAAAACGCGGCCATTTTCCAAAATCCATCCGCTTTCCTGGCTTGTGATCGGCCTGTAAACCGCACCCCAAAGGCTGTTGTAGTGGCCAAAACCCTTTTGCACATATCCACTGTTAAGTGCTCCGAGGGGCCAGCGATTGCCTTGGCTATCGCTCAGCCATTCCTCCAGGCGCACATTGCTGAAAATTGGTTGTTGCCCTATTTGCCAGGCAATGGCCCCGCGGTTGAGGATTGGCCCGGATAGCCACGCCCCCTGCTCCCTCAGGCCACCAAGGGGTAATTCGCGCACACGGTTAAAGAAGCCGCCATTGAGGGCCGCCAATGCCCCTTGGGCTCGGGCGAGGCCAGCCAATGATCCAAGGCCTTCCATTTGTTTGCGGCTTAGGGGCACCAACGCATAGGCACTGCGGATTGGATCAAAGCGCACGAAACTAATTTGATAGCGCTGGCCATTCAGCTTCAATATTTTTTGCTCCATTGCCGGAGCTGCATTGGGATTGGCCGCAGCGGCTAAGGGCTCTATTGCTGGCGGGCTGATGCTTGCCCTTTGCAGGGTTTGATCAAAAACAAGCCTGGCTGGGCTCCCCAGGCTGAAATTAGTGATCCCCTGGCTTGATAGCTGCAGAAGGGAACCATTCATTTGAGCGGCTAATCCCTGTTGGCGCAGGCCCCGAAGGGCAATCTCTGGATTACTCAAATTGAGCTGCAAATTTTCCCCTTGCTTCTGCACCAAGGTTGGGCCGCTGAGGTCGAGCACCACCCGCAATTGAGAATGCAACCTGGAATTGCGCACCTGCAAAACCCTGGCGGCAGGCAGTTCAAGTTCCAGCGTTGAGCTCCCCAAAGGGGACGTTTTCACTTTGCTATCCACCCCTAAATTGCGAAATAAGTCCCCCACCTCCACCGCCACTTCGTCTTGAAGGCTGCGTTGGTTTTGAACTGGAACGCCAAGATCACGGCCAAACCAGCTCAAATTCAAGCTGCCGTTGGCAGCACTGGTTTTGTTAACGCCAAATTGGGCTTCTAGAACGTCTAGGGGTAGCCAGAGCTTTGGTGGGCTGCTTTCTTCCCAGCGCCAGGGCGCTTGCATCTTTTTGCCATTAATACTTATATCGGCCCCTTCCCTTGGGGCAACTTGAGAAATCAAGGCAGCCGGTGGCTCTAATGGCAGCACTTTCCCCCCGGCGCTAAGGGATGCAACTTAGCTAGGTAGCAAACTTTTAGGATTCCAGCTTGGGCTGGTTTACGGCAATCCGGAAGTTGTTCGGATTGTTTGCATTCCAGCAGGTGCTCCCCCGCCCATGTTTCTGATCGATAACGCCCAGTGGCCCCATTGCGATAGCCCTGCTCCAGCAGCTGTGGCTGGGGAAAAAGATGCCTGTGGCGTTGGTTTTTTGGCGCAGCTCCAGGGGCAAGCCAGCCATTGGTTGTTGCAGCAAGCCCTGCGGGCCTTGGATTGCATGGAACATCGGGGTGGTTCCTGCGGTGATGGTGATTCCGGTGATGGCGCCGGGGTTTTGTGCGGCATCCCCTGGCACTATTTAGAGGCGGTGTGGCCCCAGGCGGCTGCCAGCGCCAAGCAATTGCGGGGCTTGGGGATGGTCTTTTTGCCTGCCGATGGCAGCAGGCGATCCCAAGCCAAACAATTTTGTGAGGAGGAGGCCCTCGCCCTTGGACTCTCCAGCCTGGGTTGGCGAGAGGTGCCAGTGGTTGATGCTGTTTTGGGTGCGATGGCACGCAAAACAGCCCCTGTTATTGAGCAGTGGCTGATCGCACCACCAGGGGAGCTGCAAGCTGCTGAAGCCTTAGAGGCTTTGTTGTTTCGCCTGCGGCGGCGGGTGGGTGAAAGGGTGCGGGCGGCAGCCTGGGGCGCTGAGGTGGGAGAGCTTTATTTCGCTTCCCTCAGTTGCCGCACCGTTGTTTATAAGGCGATGGTTCGTTCTGCGGTGTTATCTGCCTTTTATCAAGACCTGCGCGATCAACGCTTTTGCGTTAGCTACGCCGTTTACCACCGGCGCTTTAGTACAAATACCCTGCCCCGTTGGCCCCTGGCCCAGCCGATGCGGCTCTTGGGCCATAACGGTGAAATAAATACCCTGCTGGGCAATATCAATTGGGCGCGGGCCGCTGAGGCAAATCTCGATGGGATTTGGGGCGAAGCTGCTGCCGAACTCAAACCTTTGGTGAATCCAGCCTTCAGTGATTCGGCCAACCTTGATGCCACCTTGGAGTTGCTCGTTCGCAGCGGCCGACCGATTACGGAAAGTTTGCTCACCCTGGTGCCAGAGGCATTTAGGGATCAGCCGGAACTGGCCGATAAGCCCGAAATCCAGGCCTTCTACGAATATTCAGCTTGCACCCAGGAACCATGGGATGGGCCGGCCCTATTGGTATTTAGCGATGGCCGCAGCGTTGGCGCCACCCTGGATCGCAATGGTTTACGCCCTGCTCGTTATTGCATTACCAGTGATGGCTATGTGGTGATGGGTTCTGAAACAGGTGTGGTGGAACTTGATGAAAGCTTGATTATTGAAAAGGGACGCCTTGGGCCGGGCCAGATGTTGGCTGTGGATCTGGAGCAGGGCCGTTTGTTGCGCAATTGGCAATTAAAACAAGAGGTGGCAGCTCGGCACCCCTACGGCACTTGGTTAAAAGAGCACCGCTTAAGCCTTAGCCAGCAACCCTGGCAACAGGCCAGCCAGCTGCAAGAAGAGCAGCTGTTGCGGCTGCAAACCGCCTTTGGCTTCAGTGCAGAGGATCTTGATCTTGTAATCGAAGACATGGCAGGCCAGGGCAAGGAGCCCACCTACTGCATGGGCGACGACATTCCCCTTGCCGTTTTATCTAACAAACCCCACCTGCTCTACGACTATTTCAAGCAACGTTTTGCCCAGGTAACCAACCCGCCGATTGATCCATTGCGGGAAAAGTTGGTGATGAGCTTGGAGATGCACTTGGGTAAGCGAGGTTCGCCCCTTAAGCCCGAAGCTGAGGCGGCGGCGGTATTGCATCTTTCAAGCCCAGTGCTCAACGAGGCGGAATTGGCCTCCCTTGCAAACCAGGGGCTCCCCTGCTGTTGCATCTCAACTTTGATGCCGATCAGCCCTGGTCCAGTGGCTCTGGAGCAAGCCTTAAAGCGCTTGCAATTTGATGCTGAACAGGCGGTGAAAGGTGGTAATCAGATCCTGATACTTTCCGATCGAGGTATTGATGCCAGCACCAGTTATATCCCTCCGCTTTTGGCGGTGGGTGCTGTGCACCATCACCTGCTCAAGCTAGGCCTGCGTTTACAAACATCTCTGGTGCTGGATACGGCCCAGTGCTGGACAACCCATCATCTCGCTTGTTTGATTGGCTATGGCGCCAGTGCCGTTTGCCCCTGGCTCACCTGGGAAACCAGTCGCCAGTGGCTGGCTCAAGCACGGGTGCAGAAATTAATTGAAACCGGTAAGTTGCCGGCTTTAAGTATTGATAAGGTGCAGGCAAATGTACGTAAATCTCTGGAAGATGGCCTGCGTAAGATTTTATCTAAGATCGGTATTTCCCTGCTTGCTAGCTACCACGGTGCCCAGATATTTGAGGCGATTGGCATCGGTGCAGATTTAATTGAATTGGCTTTCACCGGTACCACTAGCCGCGTGGCGGGTTTGAGTTTGGCGGAGTTGGCTAATGAAACCCTTGGTTTCCATGCCAAGGCGTACCCAGAGCTGAATCGCAGCAAGCTTGAATTTATGGGTTTTGTTCAATACCGCACTGGTGGTGAATTTCACCTCAACAGCCCGGATATGGCAAAGGCCCTGCACGCAGCTGTTAAAGAGGGCCCCGGCTACAACCATTTCAATACCTATAAAACCCTGCTGGAAAACCGTCCGGTTACGGCCCTGCGGGACCTGCTTGAGCTAAAGCCGGCGGCCACTCCCCTGCCGATCGAACAGGTGGAGAGTGTGGAGAGCATTTGCAGCCGCTTTTGCACCGGTGGCATGAGTTTGGGCGCCCTTTCAAGGGAGGCCCATGAGGTGTTGGCAATTGCGATGAATCGCATCGGCGGCAAGAGCAACAGCGGCGAAGGCGGTGAAGATCCAGCCCGCTTCCATGCCCTTAAGGATGTGGATGGCGAGGGGCATTCAGCCACCCTGCCAAACCTCAATGGCCTGCGTAATGGTGATAGCGCCTGTTCAGCAATTAAACAAATCGCCTCCGGCCGTTTTGGTGTTACGCCCGAATATCTACGCAGCGGCCGTCAACTTGAAATTAAGGTTGCCCAAGGGGCGAAGCCAGGGGAAGGCGGACAATTGCCCGGTCCCAAGGTTGATAGCTACATCGCCTGGTTGCGCAATAGCAAGCCGGGTGTTGCTTTGATTTCGCCGCCACCCCATCACGACATCTATTCAATTGAAGATCTAGCCCAGCTGATTCACGATCTGCACCAGGTTCATCCCGCCGCCAAGGTGAGTGTGAAACTTGTGGCAGAGATAGGTATAGGCACCATTGCCGCTGGCGTAGCTAAGGCAAATGCTGATGTGATCCAGATTTCCGGCCACGATGGTGGCACCGGTGCTTCGCCGCTCAGCTCGATTAAACATGCAGGCAGTCCATGGGAGCTCGGCCTCACTGAGGTACATCGCGCCCTACTGGAAAACGGCCTGCGCGATCGGGTTTTACTGCGGGCTGATGGTGGCCTTAAAACCGGCTGGGATGTGTTGATTGCAGCGCTTTTAGGCGCTGAAGAGTTTGGCTTTGGTTCGGTGGCGATGATCGCGGAGGGGTGCATCATGGCCAGGGTTTGCCACACCAATAACTGCCCTGTGGGGGTGGCTACCCAAAAGGAAAATCTGCGTAAGCGCTTCCCTGGGGTGCCTGAACATGTGGTGAATTTTTTCCTGTTTGTAGCTGAGGAGGTGCGTCAGCTATTGAGTGTGCTCGGTGTGGCCCGCTTGGAGGATTTAATTGGCCGCAGTGAATTACTGCAACCCCGTGTGGTGGCCCTTGCTAAAACTAAAGCGCTTGATCTTTCCTGCTTAATTAATTCGATCCCCGCCGCCGCTGATCGTTCTTGGTTGAAGCATTCAGCCACTGCCCATGGCAATGGTTTGGTTCTGGAAGATCAACTTTTAGCTGATGCTGAGGTGATGGCTGCGATTGATGGCCATGGCCGCATGAGTTGTGATTTAGAGATTGTTAACACTGATCGCAGTGTGGGTGCGCGCATTGCAGGGGAGATTGCAGCTCGCCATGGCAATAAAGGTTTCAACGGCGAACTTGCGCTCAATTTCAATGGCGCCGCTGGCCAAAGTTTTGGTGCATTTGTGCTTCAAGGCATGCAGTTGCGTTTGGTGGGCGAAGCAAACGACTACGTGGGTAAAGGCATCAATGGCGGACGCCTGATCGTGGTACCACCGGCGGGGGTTAAAGATCCAGGCAACCAGGTGATCCTCGGTAATACCTGCCTCTATGGCGCCACCGGTGGTGAGTTGTATGCCCTTGGTAGGGCTGGCGAGCGCTTTGCCGTGCGCAACAGCGGCTGCAAAGCGGTGGTGGAAGGTGCCGGCGACCACTGTTGTGAATACATGACAGGCGGCGTGGTGGTGGTGCTTGGCTCCACGGGGCGCAACGTGGCGGCCGGCATGACGGGTGGAATTGCTTTCATTCTTGATGAGGATGCTGGCCTCGCCCAGCGCGTTAACCAGGAGATCGTGGCGATCGAGCCCATTAGCAACTCTGAACAAGAAGCCCTGCTGAAATCACTGCTTGAGGGCCAACTGGAGGCCACCGGCAGCGCCAAGGCTGGAGCTTTGCTGGCGGATTGGCCCACTTGGAAACAGCGTTTTAAGGTGCTAGTAACGCCCAGTTAACGGGGGTGCTCCCGCATCAACCGTTGCACCTCACCGGCGTGGTAACTGCTGCGGGTTAGGGGGCTGCTAACCACCTGCAGGAAGCCCAGTTCGGCTTCGCCCTGGCGGCGGAATAACTCAAATTGTTCCGGCGTTACGAAGCGATCTACGGCTAGATGTTTCGGCCCCGGCGATAGGTATTGACCGATCGTAACGATGTCTACTTTGTGTTGGCGTAGATCAGCCATAACCTCCACAACTTCGGCGTTGCTTTCACCTAAACCCACCATTAGGCCTGATTTTGTGTAGGAGCGCGGCCAGCCGCTGCGCACCCGCTGCAGTAGTTCGAGGGAGCGGGCGTAGTTGGCTTGGGGGCGCGCTTGTTTATAGAGCCGTGGCACCGTTTCGATGTTGTGGTTAAGCACCTCAGGGGCTGCTTGCATCACAGCTGCGAGGGCATCCCAGTTGCCGCAGAAATCAGGGATCAACAATTCAATCGTGGTGAATGGACTGCGCCGGCGCACCTGCTCAATGCAGGCAACAAATTGACTAGCGCCACCATCGGCGAGGTCGTCGCGATTAACTGAGGTGATCACCACATGGCCGAGTCCCATGCGGGCCACTGCCTCACCAAGCCGTTCCGGTTCGCTGGGATCCAGCTGCCGCACACTTTTATCAAAGTCGATGTCGCAATAGGGGCAGGCCCTGGTGCACCCAGGCCCCATGATTAAAAAAGTGGCTGTGCCAGCGGCAAAGCATTCACCAATATTTGGGCAGCTGGCCTCCTGGCAAACCGTATTTAATTTGAGATCCAGCAATAGATCAGCCACCTCTCCAATGCGGGCCCGCTGGGGGGCCTTCACGCGTAACCAGGGGGGTTTCAACACAACACTCTCCTAGAATCAACTTATCGGGATGTGGCGCAGCTTGGTAGCGCACTTCGTTCGGGACGAAGGGGCCGCAGGTTCGAATCCTGTCATCCCGACTTAAACCAGCTCGAACTGATGTATACCGCATACATCAGGCGTAAGGCCTATGCAGCGCACCCAGAACTATCTTTCGAATAGTGAGAAGCAGGGATTGCAGGCCATCGACAGTTTTCTAGAGCGTCATCAACCTGTGGGTCGCCTGGCAAGGTTGCGTCAGGCCCGCGGGCTTTGGGCCGCTAGGGAGGATCTCCCCAGTTGGCCCGCTCTGCGCTCTGAGCTCAACCGCGAGGCGCCGCTAGTTCCTTGATGGTTGAGCCCAAGCAATCGTCAGTATTGGTTCTAGATACGGACGTGCTGATTGATTATTTGCGTGATCAGGCAGACGCGGTGTTGTTTCTTGAGAGCTGCGCCCAACCACTGGCACTGTCGGTGGTAAGCGTGGCGGAGCTTTACGTGGGCGTTCGGGAGGAGGAAGAGCCACAGCCATAAACCCAAAGGCAACTGTTTGAAATAATTTAGGCTCTGCTAACCGAATAATTAAATAACAAATAATCTACGAACTAACTCAATTCAGCTCCGGGGTATCCCCTGGGGGTTGCCATCATGCCAGCTGCAACTTTTGTGCTGCTATTACCAACTAATACCAAGCTAAACATGTCTACTTGTTCAACAGGTAATTCAGCTAATCGGTGCAGGCTGATTGATTCTTCTGGCCTTGAAAGTTGGCGGCAGATTGCCACTGGTGTTGTGGGGGCTCGCTGCTCAAGCAGCAATTCAATGGCTCTAGCCAGTTGCCAGGAGCGCCCCTGGGAGCGGGGGTTATATAAAGCCACCACAAAATCACCATTTGCAGCTGCCCCTAGGCGTTTTTCAATTAACGCCCAAGGGGTAAGCCTGTCGCTGAGGCTGATTGTGCAGAGATCATGCATTAGTGGTGCCCCTAGGCGGGCCGCGGCCATCTGAAATGCGGAGATGCCAGGGTGAACGATGAATTCGGGCCGTTCCTGCTCCCCTAAAACAAGCCATTCCTCAAGGGCAAGGCCTGCCATGCCATACATGCCACTGTCGCCACTTGAAATCAGCGCCACTGATGTGCCCCCACAAGCCAAGTTCAAGGCCTGGCGGCAGCGCTGCCTTTCCAGGGTTAATTGGCCCTCCAGCCGAATTTGATCTTTGCGGCGCAGGGGTTCTAAAAGATCTAGGTACACGCCGTAGCCAACCCAAACCTGGCTTGCAGCGAGGGCGCTGCGGGCAGCCGCTGTTAGTTGTTCAATGGAGCCGGGTCCTGCACCCACCAGATGCAAAGCACCCTGTTGTGGTGCCCAGGCCGCGGCGGCCTGGGCGACAGCAACGGTTACGGCCCCTTCTCCGGGGGCGCCATGGAAAATCGCCTTAGGTTTGATCAATTCAGCGCCGGGGCCTGCTGCCGCCAGGGCAGCCGCTTCCGCCACACTGCCTGTGCCCACCTCCTTTGCCACCACGGCAGACGGGTTTGGCACTTTGATCGGAGCGAGCGCTTCGGCAGGAAAAAAGCGCAATGGCCAGCTACGCCCAGCTGTCAAGGCAAGTAGGGCTGGTTCATCTGCTTTTAGATCAAGGCTGGCCACACCAGCTATGGCTGCTTCTGCCAAATTTGCTTCCTTAAAAACCTGGGCTACTGCCTTTTGCAACAGCAATAGGTTGCTATTTCGTTCACAACCAATACCAAGCCAAAGCACCGCTGGATGCCAGCGGCAGCCAGGGCCGAGCTTTGCGCTAATCAGCAACTGAGCTTGGCTATCGCTTTCAGCAATTTGCATTGGCACACCACTGGCCTTAAGGCTCTCCAGGGCTAAGGGGTTGCCTGAATCCTGGGAAATGAGCACCACCTGGTTGCGCGCCGTTTGTTTCATCAGTTCATCCCAGGCACCTTGACCTTTTTGCCAACCCCAGCTGGCACCCCAGCTATCCAAGGCAATTCGGCCGTTGCTACTGCTGAAACCAGTGAACACAACTTTTGCTTTCAGCAGTGGCGCAACACGATTGGCGTGGCGATCACCGCCGGCGCCATGGCCCCCTAAAAGAGGAATTAACAGTTCACCACTGCCATCAATTAGTAATACTGCGGGATCACTATTTTTACTTTTCAATAATGGTGAAACCAGGCGAATTAAAGCGCCAGCAGCCATGGCACCCAGCAGTAATTCAATATCGGGCCAGAGCTTGTTTAATTCACTGCTGGCTTGCAGTTGCGGCCGATTTGGATTGAGTAGGTGCTCGGGCACCAGGATTGCTTGCAGTTCGCCGCAGAGCAGCAAAGGCTCCAGCTGGCTGAGGCCAGCTTGGCTGGCACAGATACCAAGTTGCATCAACTCTCTTCCCCATTTTCAACTGCTTCTGGCTCAACTACAGGTTCAGGTGCAATCACCGGTTCAGGTTTAACCACAGGTTCAGGCTCAACTACAAGTTCAACCACTGGTTCAGGTGCAACCACCGGTTCCGGTTTTGCTGATTGGTAGTTGGGATGCAGCAATGCTTCCAATTCTTCCGGCTGCAATTGGTTTTTAAACATTGCTGGCGACGCCACGCTGCGAGGCGGCACCTTCAGTTCTTGCATCAAACTATTGAATGGCGCCCCTAGGGGCGTGCCATTGCCATCGAGCAATTCAAGGCCCAAGGCATGGCTGCCGGGATCTAGGGGGGCAAGCCATAGGGGGTCTTCCTGCTGCAGAAGGCTTGCGGCTCCATCAATGCTTAGCCGCAGGCGCCAATGGGCATCATCTGGTTTCAAATTTTGTAGGGGAGCATCAACAAGGAACCAATTGATCGGCACCGGGTAGCCAGCTGCCAATTGGGGTGAAGGCACTGCCACAAGCTGGGGGCTGTTTGGGGCTGGCAATGCTTGGGGATTGGCCGCTAGTCGCTGAAAACGCCAATTTCCCCTTGCCTTTCGATTGGCCACTGCCTCGCCCCAGGGCAAAGCGGCATAGGCGCTTAGCCGGTGGCTGCCAGGGGTTAATGCAGCCATGGGGATTTCGATGCTGTTGTTACCAGAGGGAGCTTCGAAGATCCTGATCGGTGCCTCGTTGTCTTGTTGAATCACCAGGTGGGGCCCCGGCCCAAGATCGTTGCTTTGTACCAGGGGCCAATCGCTTAGGCGCAATTTCAGGGTCCAGGGACCATCGGGCAAGAGGCTGCCATCGCTTGGGCTTAGCAGTTCCAACTGCGGCTGGCGTTGGCCAAGGGCTTTGCTCAATTGTTGGGCGGCTCCCGGAGGGGCAACTTCCTGTAAATCGCTTGCGAATACAGGCAGTATTGAGCTAAGTCCCAGGCTTAGGCCGAGGGCGATTGGCACTATTGCCCCGATCAAGCGGGCGCGCAAGGCTTGAAGGTGCAAGAGCAGGCGGCCCAATTTGGCAAACAGGTTGACGCTATTCCAGTGAAGCGCAGTTAATGCACCGATTAATCACATGATTCAAACGGGGCAATTACCCCTTAAATGTGTTTATCAACTCCAAAAAATAAAAGCTTTTTGTTGTTATTTTGCTTAGTAAAAACCCCTGTCCCCCACAGGGATTGAACCTTTGTAACTGCATTGCAAACAGGCCGCTTTTGATGCGTATACTCAAAAAAGCGGTCCCCCAAGCTGGGGCCCGTTACCCAGTGCTAGCAGGGGTTTTGCCCTTGTTTTTTCTGGGATTTTGTGCCCCAGCGGCCTTGGGTTTTTCCCCTTGGCCTCCGACCCCAACCCTCGAGGAACGTCTCGATGACCATCAGCCCACCAGAACGTGGGAGTAAAGCGAAGGCAATGGTCGACCGGAACCCCGTACCTGTCGATTTCGACACGCTCGGCAAGCCCGGACATTTCGATCGAGCCCTAGCTAAAGGCCCCAAAACCACAACCTGGATTTGGAACCTCCACTCTCGCGCTCACGACTTCGACAGTCACACCAGTGATCTTGAAGAGGTTTCCCGCAAGATCTTCAGCGCTCACTTCGGCCACTTGGCCGTGATCTTTATTTGGTTGAGCGGCGCCTTCTTCCACGGAGCGCGTTTCTCCAACTACTCCGGCTGGTTAGCCGATCCCCTGCACGTCAAACCGAGTGCCCAGGTGGTTTGGCCAATTTTTGGCCAGGAGATCCTTAACGGCGACATGGGTGCTGGATTCCACGGCATCCAGATGACCTCCGGCCTTTTCCATGTTTGGCGCGCCTGGGGTTTCACCAATGAAACCCAGCTACTGGCTACCGCCATTGGCGCTCTTGTGATGGCTGGCCTGATGCTCAATGCAGGCGTTTTCCACTACCACAAGGCAGCACCAAAGCTGGAGTGGTTCCAAAACGTTGAGTCGATGCTCAACCACCACTTGGCTGGTTTGCTTGGGTTGGGATCCCTTTCCTGGACAGGACACCTGATTCATGTGTCCCTGCCCACCACCCTGTTGATGGATGCCATCGATGCGGGGCAACCCCTCAGTCTTGATGGCAAAACCATTGCCTCAGTGGCTGATATTCCCCTGCCCCACGCTTTCCTGAATCAGGATTTATTGGGTCAGTTGTATCCCGGTATTAAGGAAGGCATCGGTGCTTTCTTTACCGGTAACTGGGCTGCCTACAGCGATTTTCTCACCTTTAAAGGTGGCCTGAATCCTGTAACCGGCAGCCTTTGGATGACAGACATCGCCCATCACCACTTGGCGATTGCGGTTCTGTTCATCGTTGCTGGCCACATGTATAGAACCAACTGGGGCATTGGCCACAGCATCAAGGAGATCCTTGAGGGCCAGAAGGGTGATCCCCTGCTGTTCCCAGCTAGCCGTGGTCACGATGGTTTGTTTGAGTTCATGACCAACTCCTGGCATGCCCAGTTGGCTGTGAACTTGGCGATGCTTGGTTCCTTAACCATCATCGTTGCCCAGCACATGTATGCGATGCCTCCATATCCATATATAGGTATCGATTACCCAACGCAGCTTTCGATATTTACCCACCACATGTGGATTGGTGGTTTCCTCATCGTTGGTGCTGGGGCCCATGCTTCCATCGCCATGGTGCGCGACTACGACCCCGCCAAGCATGTGGACAACGTGCTTGATCGGGTACTCAAGGCCCGTGATGCCCTGATCAGCCACCTCAATTGGGTGTGCATCTGGTTGGGCTTCCATAGCTTTGGCTTGTATATCCACAACGACACCATGCGTGCTTTGGGGCGTCCCCAAGACATGTTTAGTGATTCAGCAATTCAGCTGCGTCCGGTATTTGCCCAGTGGATTCAAGGCCTGCATGCGGCAGCAGCGGGCACCACTGCCCCCAACGCCCTTGCCAGCGTGAGCGAAGTGTTCAATGGCACGGTGATAGCCGTGGGCAACAAGATTGCGGTGGGGCCAATCCCCCTAGGCACCGCTGATTTCATGGTGCACCACATCCATGCCTTCACGATTCACGTGACGGTGTTGATCCTGCTCAAGGGCGTGCTTTATAGCCGTAGTTCACGCTTGGTTCCAGACAAAGCAAACCTCGGTTTTGCCTTCCCCTGCGATGGCCCCGGCCGTGGCGGTACCTGTCAGGTTTCCGGTTGGGACCATGTGTTCCTTGGCCTGTTCTGGATGTACAACTCCCTCTCGATCGTGATCTTCCACTTCTCTTGGAAGATGCAAAGCGACGTTTGGGGAACCGTTAATGCAAACGGCACCATTCAGCACATCACCAACGGCAACTTTGCCCAAAGTGCCCTCACCATTAATGGCTGGTTGCGTGATTTCCTGTGGGCCCAAGCCTCCCAGGTGATCAACAGCTACGGCTCAGCCACCAGTGCCTATGGCCTGATGTTCCTGGGCGCCCACTTCATCTGGGCATTCAGCCTGATGTTCCTGTTCAGCGGCCGCGGCTATTGGCAGGAATTGATTGAGTCCATCGTTTGGGCTCACAACAAGCTCAAGGTTGCTCCGGCTATCCAGCCCCGTGCCCTGAGCATTCTTCAAGGCCGTGCGGTTGGCGTTGCCCACTACTTGTTAGGCGGCATCGTTACCACTTGGTCCTTCTTCTTGGCCCGCATCATCGCGGTGGGCTGACTTACCCCCTTCTGACCTCATCCAATGGCAACGAAATTTCCTTCGTTTAGCCAGGGTCTGGCCCAGGACCCCACCACCCGCCGCATTTGGTACGGCATTGCCACGGCTCACGATTTCGAGAGCCACGACGGCATGACCGAGGAGAAGCTTTACCAAAAGCTCTTCTCCACCCACTTCGGACATTTGGCCATCATTGGCCTCTGGGTGTCGGGAAACCTGTTCCATATCGCCTGGCAAGGCAACTTTGAGCAGTGGGTTACAGATCCCCTGCATATCCGTCCCATCGCCCATGCGATTTGGGATCCCCACTTCGGTCAAGGCGCCATCGATGCCTTTACCCAAGCGGGTGCCTCATCCCCGGTAAACATTGCCTATTCCGGTTTGTACCACTGGTGGTACACCATTGGAATGCGCAGCAATGCCGAGCTGTATCAAGGTTCCATCTTCATGATGATCCTCTCGGCTTGGGCTTTATTTGCCGGTTGGCTCCATCTCCAGCCAAAATTCCGCCCCTCCTTGGCGTGGTTTAAAAACGCTGAATCAAGGCTCAATCACCACCTTGCGGTGCTGTTTGGCTTTAGTTCAATCGCCTGGACCGGTCACCTGGTTCACGTGGCCATTCCAGAAGCCCGCGGTCAACACGTTGGTTGGGACAACTTCCTCACCACGCTTCCCCACCCAGCCGGTCTTGGACCCTTCTTCACTGGTAATTGGGGTGTTTATGCCGAAAATCCAGATGGCATGAACCAAATCTTCGGTAGTTCCGAAGGAGCTGGCACAGCGATCCTCACCTTCCTCGGTGGTTTTCACCCCCAGAGTGAAGCCCTGTGGCTCACTGATATCGCCCACCACCATTTGGCTATCGGTTGCATCTTTGTGATCGCTGGCCACATGTACCGCACCAATTTCGGCATCGGTCACTCGATTCGCGAAATTCTTGAAGCCCACAATCCCCCCCAGGGCACCCCAGGCAACTTGGGCGCCGGCCATAAGGGCCTCTACGACACGATTAATAACTCGCTGCACTTCCAGCTTGGTTTGGCCTTGGCATCCCTAGGTGTGATCACCAGTTTGGTGGCGCAACACATGTATGCCATGCCCTCCTATGCCTTCATCGCGAGGGACTACACAACCCAGGCAGCCCTGTATACCCACCACCAATACATCGCCATCTTCTTGATGTGCGGTGCCTTTGCCCACGGTGCGATCTTCTTCATTCGTGATTACGACCCTGAAGCCAATAAGAACAATGTTCTGGCTCGGATGCTTGATCACAAAGAAGCAATCATTAGTCACCTCAGCTGGGTATCTCTTTTCCTTGGTTTCCATACCCTTGGCCTCTACGTTCATAACGACGTAGTAGTTGCCTTCGGTACCCCTGAAAAGCAGATCTTGGTGGAGCCGGTTTTCGCCCAGTTTGTGCAGGCTGCTTCCGGTAAGGCCATGTATGGCATGGATGTGCTGCTCTCTAATGCGGGCAGCGCCGCCAGCCATGCAAATGCGGCCTACATGGGTGGTTGGATGAATGCAATCAACTCACCTAATACCGATCTGTTCCTGCCGATCGGCCCTGGTGATTTCCTTGTGCACCACGCAATTGCCCTCGGACTTCACACCACAACTCTCATCCTTGTGAAGGGTGCCCTTGATGCCAGGGGTTCCAAGCTGATGCCCGACAAAAAGGACTTCGGCTATTCCTTCCCCTGTGATGGCCCCGGCCGTGGCGGCACCTGCGACATCTCAGCCTGGGATTCCTTCTATCTAGCTGTTTTCTGGGCCTTGAATACCGTTGGTTGGGTTACTTTCTATTGGCACTGGAAACACCTTGCTATTTGGCAGGGAAATGTGGCCCAGTTCAATGAATCAAGCACCTATCTGATGGGATGGTTCCGTGATTACCTGTGGCTTAATAGCTCCCAGTTGATCAATGGCTACAACCCGATGGGTTCAAATAATCTCGCCGTTTGGGCTTGGATGTTCCTGTTTGGTCACCTTGTGTGGGCAACCGGTTTCATGTTCCTGATCTCTTGGCGTGGTTATTGGCAGGAGCTGATTGAAACCATCGTTTGGGCCCATCAACGCACTCCCCTCGCCAACTTGGTGGGCTGGCGTGATAAGCCCGTAGCCCTATCTATCGTGCAGGCTCGGGTGGTTGGTTTGGCTCATTTCACCATTGGTTATATCCTCACCTACGCTGCATTCTTGATTGCATCAACTGCAAGTAAGTTTGGATAGTTGCTACTACTGCTCTGATTAATCATTCTGATTGATCTCAAACCTCCGCTGCGGCGGAGGTTTTTTTATGCCTTTATTTTTATCCCTTTCTCAGTATCTTTTATTTATTTAGGCATTCCATATCAGTTTTATGTTCATTGACTAAATGCTGCTTGAGCTGATCGCAAATGAAGCTCGCTGCCTCCTCTGCCTTCATCCCACCGCCAATAAGGCGTCTAAATAAAACTGAAGCGGCAGCCCGCAGGGTACTTTCTTCAAATTTCAAGTGATCAGGCAGCTTTTTTGGTGCTTTCATTTGCATGGAGCTATCTAACTTGATCTTGCCAAATCAAAGCCCGCCTAAACCATTTCTTAACCAGTATTTTTTTTGCCCCTCAGCTCCCACTGTTTAACAATTTCATAGATCACCGGCAGTACAAATAAACTTAAGCTTGTGGAAACAAGCAAACCGCTAAAAACCACGGTGCCAATGCTTGCCCTGCTGGCAGCCCCTGCGCCCCTAGCAAGCACGAGTGGTAGGAACCCTGCCAGTGAAGCCACTGCAGTGAGCAGGATTGGCCGCAATCTCAAGGCAGCTGCTTCCCTAATTGCCACTTCCACTGCTTTGCCCTCACGCAGTTTTTGATTGGCAAATTCAACGATCAAAATCCCGTTTTTTGCCGCGAGGCTGATCAGCACCAAAATTCCCACTTGGCCATACACATCAAGAAAAAATCCCCTGCTGGCAAGCCCAATCACCACGCCAAGTAAACCCAAAGGCACGGTGATTAGAATCACCAATGGATCGATTGCACTTTCATAAAGCGCTGCCAGCAGTAGATACACCACTGCTAAACCAAGCCCAAATAAACCCCAGGTGCTGCCACTGGCTTTTTGTTCTTCCCGGGTAAGACCTGTGAAGTTCAATTCAGTGATGGGGCTATTGCGCTGGGCCTGCACCTGTTGCACCAGTTCAATTGCTTGGCCACTGCTGATGCCTGCTTTGGGCAAGGCTTGGATTGCTATGGATCGGCTTTGTTCGCTGTGGTTGATGCTTGTGGGTCCATAGGCCTGCTCAAGGCGCACCAAGCTGGAAACCGGGATTAATTCACCCTTGCGATTGCGCACCATTAACCGCAGCACATCCTCTGGTTTGCTGCGGTCTTCAGCTTCTAACTGAATCAGGATGCGGCGCACCCTGCCGTCTTCAAAGGTGTCGTTCACATAACTGCTGCCAAAACTTTCACCCAACACCGCCACCAGATCTTGCAGGTTCACACCAACGGCCGCCATTCTTTCGCGATTAGGCACCACCTGTAGGGCGGGTGAATCTGGATTAAATCGAGTGCTTACCCTTTCAAATTTGCCAGTGGCTTCCGCTTTACGGATAAAGTCTTGCGCCTCCTCCCCAAAGGCGCCAAGGCTTAGGCCGCCTGCACTCACATCCAATAATTCGAGTTCAAGCCCACCTTCTGATCCAAATCCCCGCACCGGCGGTGGCTGGCTGAGATTTACCCGGCCGCTTCCCTTTAATGCTTTGCGTAGGGGCAGATTTAGTTTCTCAATAACCGCAGCCGTGCTTTGTTCTTTGCCGTAGCCCCTTTTATCCAATGGCTGTAGCCGTAGAAAAAATACACCTTTATTTGCAGCGCTATCACCAAATGAACGGCCTGCATAGAAATTACCAACGCGTATTAATGGCTCTTTTTCAACTACTTTACGGATTTGCTCCATCGCTTTTTCCGTACGTTGTAGGGAAGCACCTTCAGGCAGAACAAGCACACCACGGATTTGACCATCGTCTTCTTGGGGAATGAAACCAGTGGGAATACTCTTAACGCCTATGCCGGTAATTAGCAGGCCCGCAAATAAACCAATAACAACAAAACGCCGCTGCCTCAAGGCGAATTCCAATGCTTTCTGGTATGGATTTTGTAAACTAAGCAGCCAGTTTTCGCAGCGTTTTATGAAATTTTGTACAGGTAGAAGTTGTTTGGGAGCCGCTCCAAATTTTTGTGTAAGTATTAGCGTAGATGCAACTGGTGTGAAGGTGAGTGCGTTGAGCATTGAGATTAAAATTGAACTGCCAATTACCACTGCGATCGGTTGATATAGTTTTCCTACGGAGCCAGGCATTAGTAATACCGGCAGAAATACCACCACTAAAACCAGTGATGTGGCAATTACGGCACCGCTAAGTTCTTGCATCGTATTAGCTGCCGCTTGGCTTGGCGTCTCCCCTTGATCGATGCGTCTGCCAATGTCTTCGCTAACAACAATTGCATCATCAACTACCACCCCAGATGCTAAAACAAGGCCGAATAGGGTGAGGGTATTAATGGAGCCATCCATGCCCCGCAATAAAATAAAGCTGCCAAACAGTGAAACCGGAACTGCGATGGCTGTTATCACAGCTAGGCGCCAATTCCCTAAGCCTAATAGTAAAACTAAAAACACAAGTAGCACCGCATCCCTAAGGGCATCAACGGCGTGATGGATGTTTTCGCGAACGTTATCTGCCACATCTACAATCGTTTGTATTTGAAGCCCTGGCGGCATATCAGCGCGCACTTGATCTAAAAGTTGTTGCACCGCTTCACTTAATTCCAGGGCGTTGCTGCCATCCCTTTGATATATGGAAAGGGCAACGGTTGCCTCACCTTTTAAGTTGCGGGCGCTGCTGCTGTAGTTCTCATCCCCCAGGCTAACTCTGCCTAAATCCCTCAACCTAACGCTATTGCCATCAGCCAAGGGAGCAACGATTAGATTTTCGAGTTCGGCTTGGCTGCGCAGGCGGCCCTCCATGCGCAGGGGGAGGTTGTATTGCTGACGATCAGGGCTTGGCGCATCACCCACCTGCCCCAGTGCCGCTAATACATTTTCTTTTTGTAGTGCGGCGCTAACGTCGTTGATTGTGAGGCGGTAGCGATTTAATTGTTGTGGATTAAGCCAGAGCCGATAGGCAAGATTGCCGCTGCCGGTGAGTGTAACTTCGCCAATTCCTGGAAGCCTTAATAGGGGGTCGCGCAGGTAGCGATCTACCCAGCTACTGATGAATTGCTGGCTATATATTTTACTTTTGTCGCTAAAACTAAGCACCATGAGCAAATCGGTGCTGGTGCGCCTCACCTGCAAACCTTGGCGAATTACCGATTGCGGTAATTGGCGTGTAACGAGGTTTGCTTCGTTTTGAACATTGATTTGATTTAGTTCTGAGCTGCTGCGATCATCTGCAACTCCCTCACTAAAAGTGAGCTCAACACTTGCCCCATTGGCGGTGCTGGAGGAGCGAATCGATTCAAGACGCTCCAGGCTGTTCAACTGGCGTTCCAGCAGGGTTGTTACACCCTGCTCCACCACCTCAGCGCCAGCGCCAGGGTAATTGGCCCTAACGGTTACTTTGCTGGGGGCGATGGGAGGCAGGTTTTCCACCTGCATGCCGAAAAGGCTCACCACCCCAGCAAGTACCACGAGCACGCTGAGCACCAAGGTGAGCAGCGGTCGCTTTAAAAACGGATCAGAAACCGACATCAGCAGGAATGCCTGCGGTGGTTAACCGATCTTGTCAGTTTTTGTTTAACCCACGCTCCAAACACCACCGGCAATATTCACCAGAGGTGAAACCAGGGTGGTGCCAGCTAGGAACCAAGCAAAGGCTGCACCACCGCAGCCGCCCAGCCAAAAACCACTGGCAAATTCCGCCCAACCCGCTTTGGTGAACAGGTCTGCGGGGGGATTGTCAATGGTGGCATCAGGGGGCTGCACGTTTGGTCCCCTGCCGGCGGTGCCGTAGATGGAGAGGCAAACCGTGAGGATTGAAACCAAACCAACGGCGGCTAGTAAACCAGCGGTGGCGGCGTAATCGGTGTTGCGGAGTGGGCCGCAAATGCTGAAGGGTCCGTAGAGGAAGAAGCCATGGGCCATCCCCACTTCCAAGCCCCTGCGATTAGGGGAAAGGGAAGGGCGATAGGCAGGCAGGGCATTCAGGAAGGCCTTCGTGAACCAGCTGCTATTTACCGGTGTGGCCAGATTGCCGACGCAGGGGTCGGCCACGGGGGTAACAGTCATCTCAGTCGCGAGCCTCAATCACATTGAAAAGCAGAGCCATAACCACTGCAGGCAAGCCGATTCCCACCAGTGGAATGAACACTGAGGGCATCCAGGCTGCGGCAAATTCTCCCGTCATTGGTTGAAAACACCTGTCAGGACATCAGGAGCCGAGGCTCCAGCCATCGGACTGTACGGAGCTCTATTGCCCAGGTTCGCTGGCTTGCCATGGGCGTCATAAAAGTTCAACCTGCGGCACCCCTCAAGGTGGCTCTAATCCGATAAATAGGGCGTCCTTGGCTTTCGTGGTAGGTGCGCATCATTAGTTCCCCCAGAAGGCCAAAGCAAAAAAGTTGCACCCCTGCCAGCAGTAGCAACACGCAAAGGGTGAGCAGGGGGCGGTTGCCAATGTTGTTGCCCAAGAGCTTTTCGGCCACCAACACCACACCCATGAGGCTTCCTGCTGCAATTGCAAGCAATCCCCAGAAGCCAAACACATGCATGGGCCTTGTGAGGAAGCGCTTCATGAACCACACCGTGAGCAAATCCATCAGCACCCGAAAGGTTCTATCGATGCCGTATTTGCTTTTGCCATAACGGCGGGGTTGATGGTTCACCTTCAGTTCTGTAATCCGAGCCCCTTCAATTGAGGCCAGGGCGGGCAGAAAGCGATGCAATTCACCGTAGAGATTCATGTCGGCTAACACTTCACGGCGATAGGCCTTTAGGGAGCAGCCGTAGTCGTGGAGCCGCACATCGGTAACGGAAGCAATCAATCGGTTAGCCAGTTTTGATGGCAGAAGGCGGCTAAGGGCAGCATCTTGACGTTGATGGCGCCAGCCGCTCACCAGATCAAAACCCTCCCGTAATTTCTGCAACATCAGTGGGATATCGGCTGGGTCGTTTTGAAGATCACCATCGAGGGTAACGATCTCTTCCCCTTGGCTTGCATCAAAACCAGCAGCCATTGCCGCTGTTTGGCCATAGTTGCGCCGCAGTAATACGGCCACCAATTCAGGGGTGGTTTTGCTGAGTTGGCTTAGAACTTTTGCGGTGCCATCGCTGGAGCCGTCGTCTACTAAAACCAGTTCAAATGGTTCGCCAAAACCCCGCATGGTGCCAAGCAATTGGGCAACTAGTAGGGGCAGGCTCTCCTCTTCATTGAAAAGGGGTATCACCACGGAAATGGTCACGGCCGGCGGATGTTCAGGGGAGATGGCTGCCATCGTGGCAGCGCTGCACTCTGCCAGCACCCCGTAATTCAGCCCTGTAATGGCAGGCAACAGGGTGCTTATCGCTAGCCCATAACGCATCGATGCCGATGCCATTGCGGCCATGGCTGGCCCCAGAGCTGTGCAGGTATCTGCCCTCGCCCAGGTGCAAACCCACATGGCTGCAGCGTTGGGGGCTGCCAAAAAAGATCAGATCACCTGGTTTTAAGAGGCTTAAGCAATTTGAATTAACAGCTATGGATTGGCAAAAACGTTCTTGTTGATAGGCGTCCCTTGGAATCCAAACACCGAGATCGGCAAATAAACGTTGAACAATGCCCGAACAATCAAAGTTGGGGCCGAGGCTGCCCCCCCATAGGTAATTGTTTGGCACAGCCATTGCCGCCATTGCATTTGTGAGCAATTGAGGCATCAGGGCATCAATTGCCGCTGCATCTAGAAGCCTGGGGCGATGGGCCGGGCAGCTAACCCCATTGCCAAGCAATTGCTGGGGATCAATCCAGCCGCGATAGCCATCTTCTTCTAGTTGCACCAGGCGGCGCTTTTCTTGGGCTGGTTCCGCCAGCAACTGCAAGCGGCGGCCATGCCATGCCTGGGTGGCTAAACCCATGCCCCTGGGGGAGCTGTAGAGGTTTAAGGGGAGAGTTAGTTGCCAGCGGCTAAGGGGCAGCAGCAGCTCTGGCGTTGCCGCAAGGTTTTCGGGCAGGGCGTTTAGGGTCGCCATTGCGGTGTGCTGATGCAATGGCGTTCTACAGCCAGGATCCAAATCTGGGGGAATTGCTGGCGGCCAATTTGGCTGAGCTAACAGAGCAAACCTCTGCTGATCTAAGCCAACTGAGTGTTACTTGGTTGGTTTATTCCAGCTCTCCCCTTGATTTAGCAGCTTCCATAAGTGAGGCGGATTTTTGGCAAATGCCCCAGGCTGGAGCCAGCCACCTTGGCCGGCAGCTTCGCTACCCAGCAAGTGTGGTGAAGCTTTTTTATGCCGCTGCTGTTGAAAGTTGGTTGGCCCGGGATCTATTGCTGGAAGGCGCTGAATTACGCCGTGCCTTTGGGGCGATGTTGCGTGATTCCAGCAACGATGCCACTTCCCTTGTGGTTGACCTACTCACAGGCACCAGCAGCGGCTCGGAGTTACCAGCTGATCCATTCAATAGTTGGGCCCGCCAGCGCCAACTAATCAATCAATGGTTTGAAGGCTTGGCATGGCCGGAATGGGAGGGTTGCAATGTTTGTCAAAAAACCTGGACCGATGGCCCCTATGGCCGAGAACAACAGTTTTATGGCAGCAATAAAGAAAATCGCAACCGCCTCAATACAGATGCAACGGCTCGTTTGTTGCATGGGGTGATCGCTGGCGCTTGGCAATCACCATTAGCAAGTGCCCGAATTCGTGCTGCTTTGAGCCGCAGCCTTGCTAAATCTGAACGCCTCAGCGATCCCGAAAATCAAGTGGATGGTTTTTTGGGCGAAGGCTTAGCTGAAGGCAGTTGCCTGTGGAGCAAAGCCGGGTGGATGAGCAAAGCTCGCCATGATGCGGCCTATTGCGAAGTGCCAGATTGTGCTCCATTTCTGCTGGTTGCCTTTAGTGAAGGCAGCAGTTGGGCGACCGATAACCAATTTTTGCCTGCTTTAGCGCGCAGGCTCAGTGAATCCCTAAAGAGATAAATCTGCTTTAGGTTTTTTTAGTGGGAACGGAGAGGGAGGGATTCGAACCCTCGACAAGAGTTGCCCCCTGTAACTCCTTAGCAGGGAGCCGCTTTCAACCGCTCAGCCACCTCTCCAGCGGTATTTACAGCTTATCAGTGCTCCTGGCTGGAGGGCAGCCGCGGTAGGCGGTGATTAAAGCTGCAAAGTATTTCCCAGGGAATTGTGCCACAGGCTTCACTCCAAATTTCAGGGCCGATTTGGTCGTTTTCCCCCTGCCCCAGCAGGGTTACCACCTCCCCCTCCTGCAGGCTGGGTAGGTCGGTGGCATCGATCACCATTTGATCCATGGTGATGTTGCCAACTTGGGGTAGGCGTTGGCCTTTGGCCATTACATGCATGCGTCCAGATAGCAACCGGGCCACACCATCGGCATAGCCAATGCCTAAAACCGCCAGGCGACTGGGGCGTTTTGTAATGAATCGATGGCCATAGCTCACCCCAACACCGCTTGGCACTTCCCTGATCAGGGTTACCCGGGCCCGCACACTCATTGCAGCTTGCAGGTTTAGTTTCTGGCTTAGGTGGGCAGCGGGTGCATGGCCGTAGATCGCAAGCCCAACCCGCACCAGGTTGTAGTGCAAGCTGCGATCAGCCAAGGTGGCGGCCGAATTAGCCAGGTGGCAAAAACCAGGCCTTTGTTGAATGTCACCTAGCTGTTTTAAAACCCGCTCAAAGCGTTGCTTTTGTAAATCGGTTTGGCTGCTGCCGGCTTGATCAGCATCAGCCAGATGGGAATACAAACCATGCAGTTCCAGATCAGCCATGGCGCCTAGGGCTTGCCATAAATCCGGCCCCTCCTGCCATGGGGCGCCAAGACGGGCCATGCCCGTATCAAGCTTGAGTTGAACGGTAAGGGCCGTGCCTGCAGTTGCGGCCACCTGGTTTGCCACCTGCGCTTGGCGTAGGCAGCTGATGGTGGGCATCAATTGCCAATAGAGGCAACAGCGAAATTCCTCAGGCTCCAGCAGATTGCCCAGCACCAACACAGGCTGCTTGATACCGGCTTGACGCAGTTCAATGGCCTCGGCGAGGGTTGCAACGCCAAAGCTGCTGGCACCACCTTTAAGGGCTGCCTGGGCCACTGTTACTGCCCCATGGCCATAGCCATCGGCTTTTACCACTGCCATCAACTGGCAATCAGCTGCGAGCGAGGCGATTATGCGGCTTGTGTTTTGAGTGATCGCTTCCCGGTTGATTTCCACCCAGGCCCGTTGCTGGGGACCATGCATCACGAGCGACATTGATGGGGGTCGATGTTTCGTTAGCATGAACGCACCCAGGGCGCATTGCGTGGGCCACGTTCTCGTTCTCAATGCGTCCTACGAGCCGCTCAATATCACCAGTTGGCGCAGGGCGGTGGTGATGGTGCTTAAGGGAAAGGCCGAGGGGCTCGAACATGAACAGCGAACCCTGCGCCAAGACTTTTTATCGCCCACCGTTATTCGATTAAGGCAATTTGTGCGGGTTCCCTTTAAGGAATTACCACTAACACGCCGCAATGTTTTCCAACGCGATCACCACACCTGTCAATATTGTGGATATAAAGGTGAGCAATTATCAATTGATCATGTAATTCCCCGCAGTCGCGGCGGCCAAGACACTTGGGAAAATGTGATAACTGCTTGCATTCGTTGCAATGTAAGAAAAGGCAGCCGCACCCCGAAGGAAGCCGACATGCCTATGGGCTCAGTGCCGCGCCGGCCGGTGAGCACTCTCTATTTCGAAGCAACCCGTCAAATACGCAATGGCCGTAGAGAAGAATGGCGTAAATATGTGATCGGTGCTTGAGTTAATTGTGATTGTGGGCAAGCTCTTCTAACTGTTTTTGTTGATCGGCATGAATACAGGCACCAATAACTTCAGCTAGTTGCCCCTGAAGCACTGTTTCCAATGGGAAATTACGCCCCAGGCGATGGTCGGTAGTGCGGTTGTCTTTGTAGTTGTAAGTGCGGATTTTTTCACTGCGATCGCCACTGCCAACTTGTGCCCTGCGGGCTGAGCTTTCAGCATTTGCAGCTGCTTCCATCTCCAAAGCTAATAATTTAGCCCTTAATATTTCTAAGGCCCGCTCTCTATTTTGCATTTGCGAACGCTCTTGGGTGCAAAATACTCTGATGCCGCTTGGTTTATGAAATAGGTCGATGGCAGTTTCTACTTTGTTTACATTTTGGCCGCCAGCACCACCGGAGCGGGCGGTGCTTATTTCTAAATCTTTAGGGTCTAGTTGAACATCAACAGGGTCTGCCTCTGGCATTACCGCAACGGTGGCGGTTGATGTGTGCACCCTGCCTTGGGATTCAGTAGCTGGCACCCGTTGCACCCTATGAACACCGGCTTCATATTTCAGCTGGCTAAATACTCCATCGCCACGAATTGCCAAAATAAGTTCTTTAAAGCCACCAAGTTCTGCTTCTGAAGTGCTCACAGGTTGCACCTGCCAGCCTTCAGTTTGAGCAAAGCGTTCATACATCCTGGCTAAATCACCTGCCCATAGGGCAGCTTCATCACCACCGGCACCAGCCCTAATTTCAAGCATCACACTGCGTTCATCGCGGGGATCGCTTGGTAATAGTGCTAGGCGTAGTTTTTCTTCAAGTAATAAACGATCTGTTTCTAAACTTTGAATTTCTTCTTGGGCCAGTAATTCCATTTCGGCATCACCCCTTGATTCCCGCAGCATTTCCTTTGCCTGCAGGCTTTGCTTGGTGATGTTTTGCAGCTGATGGTAATCAAGCACCAGGGGTTCCAGCTTGGAACGCTCCCTTGCAAGTTTTAGTAGTTGCTGCGGATCGGCCGCCACGCTGGGATCAGCCAGTTGGCGTTCAAGGGCTTCAAAGGTGCGACAGGTGGCTTCGAGCCGATCGGTCACGAAGGAGCTGTCCAAAACAGGCGGAACTCAGGATGTGATCAGGTTTCTTTTGGCGCATCATTAACGCCGCCCATGCCGTATTTGCGCATGAAGCGATCAACGCGGCCCTCGGTGTCAAGGATTTTTTGGGTACCGGTGTAGAAGGGGTGGTTGCCACTCCACACATCCACATGTAGTTCAGGAGAAGTGGAGCCTGTGGTCATAACCACCTCTCCGTTGCAGATCACCTTGGCATCTGGATACCAGGTTGGATGAATATCGGCCTTTGGCATGGCTGTGTTTAGCGTTTGGAGAATTGAGGTGCTTTACGGGCTTTCTTCAGGCCGTATTTACGACGTTCCTTAGCGCGAGGATCACGGCTGAGGTGACCTTCACTTTTAAGTGGTTTGCGGTTGTCGGGAGACAGATCGCACAAGGCCCTGGCCGCCCCCTGCTTGATGGCATCGGCTTGGCCGGTTAAACCGCCGCCACGCACATTCACCAGAATGTCGTATTCCTTAGCCAGGCCAAGGGTTTCCAACGGTGCCCGAACGGAACTGATGTAGGTGGGGTTGTAGTTGAGGTAGTTATCGCCGGGGCGGCCATTGATGGTGATGGTGCCACTACCAGGAACTACCCGCACACGGGCAACTGCGGTTTTGCGGCGACCTGTGCCCCAATACACAACTGGCTTATTGCTTAATGTCATTTGAGGGTTGCGGCGGGATTGAGCTCAAGGGGTTTTGGTAACTGGGCAGCGTGGGGATGCTCAGTGCCCTTATAAACCTTCAGTTTGCGAAACAACTGACGGCCTAAGGCGTTGTGGGGGAGCATTCCTTTAATGGCTGTTTCCACAATCCTTTCAGGAATGCGCCCTTGGAGGGCAGAGAAGGTTTCCACCTTCATGCCACCGGGTCTGCCGGAATGGCGGCGATATACCTTTTGGCTGGATTTATTGCCTGTAACCTTCACCTTCTCGGCGTTGATCACAATCACGAAATCACCAGCATCCAGGTGAGGCGTGAAGGTGGGCTTGTTTTTGCCGCGCAATACCTGGGCTACCTCACTGGCGAGGCGGCCGAGGCACTTATTTTCCGCGTCAACCACATACCAGTGGCGTTCGAGGGATGCAATGGAGGGGACTACTGTTTTGTTCATCGCGCCGGCAGGCCGGAATCACGGGGTTTGCCCTGCTATGCAGGATCTGGTGGATAAGGAGCTTGAGTTGAGCCTGGCAACAGGCGGCGGTTCGGAAGTCTCCAGCCGATACCGCGGTAGACAATCGTACCACGCAGCTAATGGAAATATTGGCTGTGGGTAACCAACCCTAAGAAGGCAAAGCCCTTGGGGGGGAGCGGCTTCCTTCACTTCCTGGCGTTGGCATTCCTGCCAGCGCTTGCGAAAGCAGGCTTCGCTGAGGCGACCCTCACCAACTGCCACCAATTGACCCATCAGTAACCGAACCATTCCATATAAAAAGCCTGTGGCTTGGATTTCGATGCTGAGAATGTCACCCTCCCGTTGTAAATCCACCTCCTCTACGGTGGTGCGGCTATGGCTCCTGGAGCTGCCGGCTTTTTGAAAGGCTGCAAAGTCGTGGGTGCCAACAAGTTCGTTTAAGGCCCTGGCCATCGGTTCCGCTTCCAGTTGCCATTGGTAGCGATGCCAACTGAAGGGGGCCAGAAACAGGTTGGGGCGCCTGCTATTTAAAATTGTGTAGCGGTAGCGCCGGTAGCTGGCTGAGAAACAGGCATGCCAAGGGGCGTCCACCACCACTGCAGCACTTACACGAATGCTGGCGGGTAGGCGACCATTTAAGGCAGCGGCCCAGCGATCGGCAGGTATGGGGCCATGGCAATCGAAATGAACCACCTGGCCAGCGGCATGAACACCGGCATCGGTGCGGCCAGCGGCAAAGCTGCGGCCAGTGGGCTCCCGTTCCCCTGGCAGAGGATCAAGGTTATTGATTGCTTGCTCAAGGCTGGCTTGCACGGTGGGTTTGCCATCCTGCCTTTGCCAGCCACAAAAAGGGCTGCCGTCGTATTGCACACAAAGGGCAATGCGTTGGCTCAAACCAATTCGATAATGGCCATCACAGCGTTGTCACCACGGCGGGGCACGGTGCGGATTATGCGGGTGTAGCCGCCCTTACGGTCGCCATAACGGTCGGCTGCCTTATCAAATAGGGCATGCACCAATTGCTTGTCGTAGATGTAGCCCATGGCCCTACGGCGAGAGGCAAGGCTGCCATCTTTAGCCAGGGTGATCATGCGTTCGGCTTCATCCCGCAGGGCCTTGGCGCGAGCTTTGGTTGTGGTAACGCGACCCTCCCTGATCAATTGGGTAGTGAGGCCCCTAAGCAGGGCTTTGCGTTGGTCGGCGGGGCGTCCCAGCATGGGGACGCGACATTGGTGGCGCATGGTGAGAGGAAATTATGGGTGGATTTAGGCAGGGGTGCGGCTTTGGGGAAGGGAGATGCCAATGCGCTCCAGGGCTTCAATAACTTCGTCTGCCGATTTGGAGCCGAAGTTTTTGATCTCTAGGAGATCTTCATAGCTAAAGCCCATTAAATCTGAAACAGAGTTCACCTGGGCTCGCTTGAGGCAGTTGTAGGCCCGCACTGAAAGATTGAGTTCCTCGAGCGGAATTTGACTTTCAGCTGTTGGTTCAGGTTCCACGCCTGGTTCTTCCACCATGGAAAGGGTGGCCAGCGGTTGGAACAGGGTGATCAGCTGGTTTGCAGCTTGGGCCATGGCGTCGTCTGGGGTGATCGAGCCATTGGTTTGAATCTCAAGCCGCAGCCTTTCCCGGGCGGAACCGCCTTCACCCACAGCGGTTTCATCCACTGTGTAGTTCACCCGGCGAACGGGCATGAACACCGCATCGATCTGGAGAAGATCAAGGGAGGCGGTGTCTTCGCAGCCGCGCTCCACGGGGCGGTAGCCCACGCCACGCTCCACGTGGATTTCCAGCTCGAGGCTATGGCCTTCGGCGATGGTGGCGATTGGCCTTTGGTTATCTACTACCGAAACCTGGGAAGAGAACTGCAGATCAGCAGCAGTTACAAGGGCGGGGCCGTTCATCACCAAGCGGCCGATTTCGGTATCGCGGCTACGGCTGTTGAGGATTAGCTCCTTGCAGTTCAAAAGGATGTCGAGAACATCTTCGCGAACTCCAGGAACCGTGGCGTATTCGTGGTTAACACCACTGATGCGCACTGCAGTAACGGCGGTGCCCTCTAAACCACTCATCAATTCCCTGCGCAGGGAATTGCCAAGGGTGGTGGCTTGGCCCCGATCGAGGGGGCCGATTACGAACACTCCGGTTTGGGAGCGGTCTTCGCCGATCTGGTAGTCGACGCGGTCAATTTGGAACTGCAACACGGCCGGAAGATCTAAAGGGCGAAGGGCGGTTAAAACAAAACTGAAGCGATCAAACGCGGCGGCGCTTGGCTCGGCGACAGCCGTTATGAGGTAGGGGGGTTACGTCGCGAATCAAGGTGATTTCGAGCCCAGCCACCTGAAGGGCCCGGATGGCCGTTTCCCTGCCTGAGCCAGGGCCACGAACCAATACTTCGATTTGACGCATACCCTGCTCGAGGGCACGGCGACCAGCGGCTTCAGCGGCGGTTTGGGCAGCAAAGGGAGTGCCTTTGCGGGCCCCTTTAAAGCCGCTAGCCCCTGCAGACGACCAGGAAATCACTTCCCCGGCCGTGTCTGTGATCGACACGATCGTGTTATTGAAGGTGCTTTGAATGTGGGCAACGCCATTAGGGACGTTGCGTTTGGCCTTTTTAGGGCCTGTTTTTTTGGCTGGCTTTGCCATGGTGGTGGGCCTGCTGGTGCAGGAAGGTGATCAAAGAACAGTGGAAGTTCTGGTGACGCAAGGAAAAACCTTTCCCAAGCGGCAGAACTGGTGAAAACAGCAGCAAACAAACAGGAAGAATTACTTCTTCTTGCCGGCCACGGTTTTGCGGGCACCACGGCGGGTGCGGGCATTGGTGCGGGTGCGTTGACCGCGAACAGGCAGACCCATGCGGTGACGACGACCACGCAGGCAACCGATGTCTTGGAGGCGCTTCATCGCCATGCCCTCTTGGCGGCGAAGGTCACCCTCAAGGGTGAAGGTTTCGGCTGCCACCCTCAGTTTCTGGACATCGCTATCGCTCAGATCCTTAACCCGGGTATCCGGATTAACGCCACTCAAGGCAAGGATCTTTTGGGCCCTAGTAAGACCCACGCCATAGATGTAAGTGAGGGAGATCTCCACCCGCTTGTCGCGGGGGATATCTACGCCGATAATCCGAGCCACTGGGGAAATGTTGTAGAGAGTGATGAAATTTGAGGCGGGCCCTAGGCCTTGGACCTAGGGGAGGGGGTTAACCCTGGCGCTGCTTGTGCTTTGGGTTGGTGCAGATCACCATGACCCGACCGTGGCGACGAATCACCCGGCATTTGTCGCACATGCGCTTCACTGAGGCGCGCACCTTCATTGGTGTGCTCTCCTATTCACAAACAAAGATCTTATCACGCGGCCTTGAGGGCTTCTTCTACTGCCCTGCCAACTGTTTCAATGCTACCGGTGCTTGGCACGGCATGCAATTGGCCGCGGGCTTGGTAGTAATCAATTAGTGGGGCGGTTTGCTCGCGATAAACCTGCAATCGATGCCGAATCACCGTTTCGTTGTCGTCGGCCCTGCCACGGGCTAATAAACGCTCCACTAATTCATCATCGTTTAATTCCATCAACAACACCTTGTGGAGCGGTTGATTTAATTCAGTTAGAAGTTGATCTAATGCTTCCGCTTGGGGCAGATTGCGGGGGAATCCATCAAGTAACCATCCCCCCTCGTGGTTGCTGAGCCGGCTGCGCACTATTGCAAGCACTAAGGCATCGCTCACCAACTCACCCCGATTCATGACGGCTTCAGCCTCAAGGCCCAAGGGGCTTGCAGCTTTAACTTCCGCCCGCAGCAGATCACCGGTGGATAGATGGAGCAGTTGGTGGTTTGAGGCGAGCAGTTGGGCCTGGGTTCCTTTGCCCGCTCCGGGGGGACCAAGAAAAAGCAAGCGAAAACTCATTGGCGCACCATCCCTTCGTAACGCTGGGAAATCACATAGGTTTGCACCTGTTTAGCCGTGTCGATAGCAACACCCACAAGGATTAACAGGGATGTGGCCCCAAGCCCCTGGAAGGTTTTTACATTTGTGGCCCCCTCAACGGCGGCGGGAATAATTGCTACGGCCCCGAGGAATAGGCCACCAAGCAGGGTGAGCCTGTTTTGAACCCCACTAAGAAACTTGGCAGTGGCAGTGCCAGGCCGCACACCAGGCACCGCTACACCACCTTTTTTTAGGTTCGTAGCGATGTCTTGGGGATTAAGGGTGAGGGTGGCGTAGAAGAAGGAAAAGCCGCAAATCAGGCCAAAAAACACCAATGCATATATCCATGGGGTACTGCTGTTTGGATTTAGGTAGCCAGCAACCTTGATAAGCAATTCACTTTTTGTGAGATTTGCCACGGTTAGGGGTAGAAATATCACGGCAGAGGCAAAGATGATTGGCATCACTCCACCGGCATTTAATTTCAGGGGTAGGTAGCTTTGCCTTTCCGGCAACATTGCACCGCTACCAACCTGGCGTTTCGCGCTAACTATGGGGATGCGTCTGCTGCCCTCTTGAACAGAAACAATTCCTAAAATCGTAATTATGAAAATAACTACCAGTACAAGAATGCCAGCGATCGTGCCTCGATCTCCGCTTTGAGCCAGCTCAACGGTTGAACCGAGGGCCTTGGGCAAAGTGGCAACGATGTTTAGAAAGATCACCAGGGAGGCGCCTTGGCCAATGCCCCGTTCGGTAATTACCTCTGAGATCCACATCACCACCATTGAACCCGTAACCAGGGCAAGGGCTGTTTGCACCACAAATACGGTTGGTGAAACCGATTCCACGGCATAGGGCCGCAGTATCAAAGCAAAAACCACGCTTTGCAAAATGCCCCAGCCAAGGGCTACGTATCGGGTGATTTGGGCAATTTTGCGCCGGCCAGCCTCACCTTCATTTTTTTGGAGATCTTCAAGGCTGGGTAGGGATGCAGTAAGCAACTGCAGGATGATCGAGGCGTTGATGAAAGGCAGAATGCCCAGGGCGAAAATCCCTAAAGATGAAATACCACCACCGGTAAAGATGTCGAGGAAACCAATCAGCTGGCCACCCTGCTGGATGAATTGCTGAAAGGCCACACGATCAATCCCTGGCATTGGGATATAGATGCCAAGCCTAACTAACACCAAAAGACCAAGGGTTGTGAGAACACGATCCCTCAAACTTTTGGCTTGAATCAACTGGGTGATTACTTCCCCAGCGCTTGGGGTGCGACCCCTACTAACAACCATGGATCGGTGGACGCAGGAGGTGATTAATCAATTAGTCGATCAGTTCGCAACTACCGCCGGCGGCTTCGATCTTTTCCCGGGCGGTGGCGGTGAAAGCGGCAGCCCGAACGGTGAGTTTTACCTTTAGTTCACCGTTGCCAAGCACCTTAAGGGGATGCTTAGGACTGGTGAGGATCCCGGCTTCCTCTAAAGACTCGCGAGTAACAACCGTACCGGCTTTTAACTGGGCCAACTTGCCCACATTGAGCACTGTGAAAAAGGTGGGGTTAACCAGGGTGAAATGCTTGAGCTTTGGCACCCGGCGATAAAGGGGCATTTGCCCCCCTTCAAATCCTGGCCTGGTGGGGCGACCGGATCTGGATTTTTGACCGCGCATGCCAAAACCACAGCTGGCGCCTTGGCCGGCGGCGATGCCGCGACCTTTGCGCAATTTGCGGCGGCGGGAGCCTTTTTGTGGCTGGAGGGTTTGAAGAGTTAGGGACATGGCTATGGGGTTAGGAGTAGATCTGCTCTAGGGGAATACCGCGCTCTTTGGCGGTGTCTTGGTGGGTGCGCAATCCGCGAAGGGCCACCATGGTTGCCCGGGCATTGTTGAGCGGCGTTTTGCTGCCTAGGCGCTTAGCAAGAACGTTCTTAACCCCAGCCAATTCCAACACCGTGCGGATTGATCCGCCTGCAATTACTCCGGTACCAGGGGCTGCGGGACGCATCAACACGCTGGCTGCACCATCACAACCAGTTCCCATGGTGGGTATGGAGTTGTGACGGGTGAGGGGCACCTTAACCAGATGCTTTTTGCCATCGGCAACGCCTTTCTTAACGGCACCAATCACATCACCGGCTTTGCCAACGCCAACGCCCACTTGGCCCTTTTCGTTGCCAACTACAACGATGGCCCGGAAGCTCATTTTTTTACCGCCTTTAACGGTTTTAGAAACGCGGCGGATTTGAACAACCCGTTCCTGCCATTCGGAATCGCGTTCTTGATCTCTGCGGTTGCCGCGCCTCTCCCCGCGGCCGCGGCGCTCACCGCCACCACCTTGGCGGCCGCCACGGCGATCTCCCTGCCCATCGGCAGCGGCGGGAACATCAGCGGCGCCGGGAATGTCCTGGGCCTGGATCTGGTCGTTGGATTCAGTCATGTTTTCGCAGGATCAGAACTTAAGGCCCGCTTCCCGGGCAGCTTCGGCAAGGGCTTTCACCCGACCGTGGTACAGGTTGCCGCCGCGGTCGAAGACCACCTGTTGGATGCCTTTGGCAAGGGCACGCTTGGCAACCAGCTGGCCAACGGCGATGGAAGCATCACAGTTGGAGCCACTGGGTAAACCAGTGCGCAGGTCTTTATCGAGGCTGGAAGCAGCCGCCAAGGTGTGCTGGGCGGCGTCATCTATCACTTGAGCATATATGTGCTCGTTGGATCGATAAACAGCAAGCCGTGGACGATCCGGTGTGCCCTCGAGATGGCGACGGAGCCGCCGGTGGCGGCGTTGGGTTTGCTGTTTGCGGGAAGTGGAAGACATGGCAGGAATTGGAAGTACAGGAGAGCGGCTTTATTTCTTGCCGGTCTTTCCGGCCTTACGAAGGATGCGTTCGCCTTCGTATTTGATTCCTTTGCCTTTGTAGGGCTCCGGTGGTCGGATGGCGCGAACCTTGGCGGCTTCATTGCCCACAATCTCCTTATCTGCCCCGGAAACCATCACCTGAGTGTTGTTTTCCACCGCAAAAGTTACCCCGGTGGGAGGTTCAATTTCCACCTGGTGGCTATAGCCAGCGTTAACAACAAGGGTTGTGCCTTTTACAGCAGCGCGATAGCCAACCCCAATAATTTCTAATTTGCGGGTGAATCCTTTCGATACACCTTCAACCATATTTGCCACCAGAGTGCGGCAAAGGCCGTGACGCTCCCTCGAACGGCGGGTGCCATCTAGGGCGGCCACGGTGAGAATGTTTTCCGCCTGGGTGACAACTACACCCTCAGGTAAAACACGGTTCAATTCACCTTTGGGACCCTTCACCTTTACGGCGAGGCCATTGATCTCCACAGACACCTTGTCGGGGAGGGGGATCGGATTTTTTCCTATGCGTGACATGGTTTGTTCTCCGATCAGTACACGTAGCAGAGCACTTCACCGCCCACGCCTTCTTTACGGGCGGTGCGGTCGCTCATTACCCCTTTCGAGGTTGAGATAATTGCAACCCCCAGGCCCCCCAATACTTTGGGAAGCTCGCGGCGATTGCTATAGATGCGCAAACCTGGCTTGCTCACCCGCTGCACTGAGCGGATTGAGGGCTGGCGTTGCTTGCCGCTGTATTTGAGGGAGAGCACAAGCTCCTTGCTCACCCCTTCGCCCTCCTCGGCGATTTCGGAGATGAAGCCCTCCTGCTGCAGCACCTTGGCGATGCTGCGGCACATCCGAGAGGAAGGAATGCGGGTGGTTGGGTGACGTTTCTCACAGGCATTACGAATGCGAGTGAGCATGTCTGAAATTGGGTCGTGGTTGGCCATAGCGGTTTCCGGAACGAGGGCGATCAGTTGCTGCGGAACGGCATCCCCATCTCGCGGAGAAGGGCGCGGCCTTCTTCGTCGTTACGGGCGCTGGTCACGATGGTTATGTCCATGCCCCGGATGGCGTCGATTTTGTCGAAGGAGATTTCAGGAAAGATGATCTGTTCCCGAACTCCAAGGGTGTAGTTACCCCTGCCATCAAAACTCTTTTCACTTACGCCGCGAAAATCGCGGATCCGTGGCAAGGCCAGATTGATCAAGCGCTCTAAAAACGCATACATCCTGTCGCCCCTGAGGGTTACAGCGATGCCAATCGGCATGCCAGCACGAATTTTGAAAGTGGCGATCGCTTTCTTGGCGCGGGTAACCATCGGCTTTTGGCCGGTGATAGTGGCGATTTCAGTTAGGGATGCTTCAAGGGCCTTGGCATTTGTTGCCGCTTCACCTAATCCACGGTTCACAGTGATTTTCACCACTTTGGGAACCTGGTGGATATTGGAAAAGTTGAGATCCTTGAGCAGCTTTGGCTGGATCGCTTCCCGGTAGCGAGTTTTGAGAGACATGGCGGGGTTTTGGTGATGACTCTGGACTGGGTCAGAGCCAGAAGGGGGGCTTTAACTGGTGGGCGGAGGCTGGGGCCTCAATCAAGAAATTCCCCAGTTTTCTTGAGCCTGCGCTTTTTGTTGCCGTCTTTATCGACAACGAGTTCCACGCGGCTGGCCACCTGTTTAGAGGTGGAATAAACCATCACGTTGGAAGCATGCAGGGATGTTTCTTCGGTGAGAATTCGGCCGGATTCACCCTCTTGGGTGGGTTTCACATGTTTGGTTCTTAGGTTTACCCCTTGAACAAGAACACGGTTCTCCCAGGGGAAAGTGCGAATTACTTCGCCGGTTTTACCCTTGTCTTTGCCGGTGATCACCTGAACGGTGTCGCCCTTGCGGATCTTCATCTTGATCCGGGTGGGGGTGGAGGCGGCCATTTCAGATCACCTCCGGAGCAAGGGAAACAATTTTGGTGAAATTGCGTTCCCTTAATTCCCTAGCCACGGGGCCAAAAACCCTCGTGCCCTTTGGGTTGTTGTCGGCATTGATAATCACTGCGGCGTTGTCGTCGAAGCGAATCGAATTGCCGGTATCCCGGCGCAGGGTGTGCTTTGTGCGCACCACTACTGCCTTAACCACATCAGACTTTTTCACGCCCATGTTGGGCATGGCGTCTTTAACGGCGGCAACAATCACATCACCAACGTGGGCATAACGCCGATTGGTTCCCAATACACGGATGCATTGGATCCTTTTGGCGCCGCTGTTGTCGGCAACGTTTAGATAGGTTTCTTGCTGAATCATGGGTTTTAGCTCAGCGGGCCCCTAGGAGGGTGGTCATGATCTCGGCCACCGTCCAGCGCTTGGTGCGACTGAGGGGGCGAGTTTCGGTGATTCGGACTTTGTCGCCGATTTGGCAACGGTTTTCCTCATCGTGAGCCTTGTATCTGGTGGTGCGGCTAACCGTCTTTTTGTAGATGGGATGGGGAAAACGGTTTTCCACCGCCACCACCACCGTTTTGTCCATCTTGTCGCTAACGACGGTGCCGACCCTTTCTTTGAGTGCCATGGTTTTTAGGGGGTCAGAGGGCGGCAATGGAGCTGGAGCGCTCCTTTTGCACCGTTAGTAGCTGGGCCAGCTTGAGGCGGGCATGGCGGAAACGGTGGGGGTTTTCCAGACGGCTGGTGGCCTGCTGGAAACGCAGATCAAACAATTCCCTTCGGGTGCCGCTGATCTGTTCTGAAATTTCGCCGTCGCTGAGGCTGCGCAGGTTGGCGATTTCGGGTAGGGCCATGGTTTAAGACTCCACTGCGATGGGTTCAGCGGCGGCCTCAGTGGTGGCCTCCTCTTCCGCTTTGACGATGAATTTGGTTTTCACCGGCAATTTGTATTGGGCGAGACGCATGGCTTGTTTAGCCAAGGCTTCGTTGATTTCAGGGCCACCCATCTCAAAGAGAATTCGACCTGGCTTAACAACTGCAACCCAGAATTCTGGGTTGCCCTTGCCTGAGCCCATCCGGGTTTCCGCAGCCCGCATGGTGACGGGTTTGTCTGGGAAGATCCGAATCCAGATTTTTCCTCCCCGCTTGGTTAAGCGGCTCATGGCACGGCGGCTGGCTTCGATCTGCCGAGCGGTAACCCAACCGCATTCCTGGGCTTGGAGGGCAAACGAACCAAAGGCAATGGTGTTGCCTCTGGTGGCGATGCCGCGCATGCGACCTCGCTGTTGTTTGCGGAATTTGACGCGACGTGGACTAAGCATGGTTTAGGACTCCCTCACTCCTCGTTAGAGCGATCTTCGAAATCTTGGGGCCGCCGACTGGTGCGGCGACGGGGAGCGGCTCCCACAGGGGGTTGCTCCTTTTGCCCTGGCAGAACTTCACCTTTGAAAATCCAAACCTTGATGCCCAACACCCCATAGGTGGTGCTGGCCACTTTGGTGGCGTAATCAATGTCTGCCCGCAGGGTGTGAAGGGGAACACGGCCCTCGCGGGTCCATTCCGTTCTGGCGATTTCGGCACCATTTAGGCGCCCACTCACCTGAATTTTCAAACCAAGCACTCCTGCCCGCTGGGCCCGTTGAACGGCCATGCGAATTACGCGGCGAAAGGCCACACGTTTTTCCAACTGTTGGGCGATGTATTCAGCCAACAGGAATGAATCCGCGTCTACCCGTTCCACCTCAACCACGTTGATGCGCACCTGACGGGTGCTATCTCCGATGGTTTTTTGGATTCCAGCACGAAGCTCTTCGATGCCGCTGCCTTGCCTACCCACCAACACACCAGGGCGGGCGGTTTTTAGTTCCACCTCAAGCTGGTCTGCCTTGCGGGCGATGAGCACACTGCTGATGCCAGCAGCTGCGTACTTCTTGTTAACGAACAGACGGATCTGCTCGTCTTCCTTGAGCAAGGTGGGGTAGGTGCGGGCGGGTGCGTACCAGCGGGAGCGATGTTCCTGGGTGATCCCCAGGCGCAGGCCGGTCGGGTTGATTTTGTGTCCCATCGGTCTTTAGGCGTCTTGGGGAGTCACACCAATGGAGATGTGACAGGTGGGTTTCTTAATCGCGTAGGCCCGCCCTTGGGCGCGGGGCCGAAAGCGTTTCATGGAAGGTCCCATGTCGGCGCTGGCCATCGAAATGACCAGGCTGCCGGGGTCGATGCCGAGGTTGTGCTCGGCATTGGCCACCGCAGACCGCAGCACCTTGGTTATGGGTCCGGTGGAGCGGTAGGGCATGAACTCGAGCATGATCAGGGCGTCGCGGTAGCTCCGACCCCGAATTTGATCGAGCACACGGCGGACCTTGGACACGGAACCCCGCACGTAGCGGGCGTGGGCAAGGGCTTGGTTTGGGGTGAGGATTGTTTTGGCCATCTCAACGTGCTCCTTTCTTGTCCTTGATGTGGCCCCGGAAGGAGCGCGTGGGGGCGAATTCCCCCAGTTTGTGGCCAACCATTTGCTCGGTCACGTAGACCGGCACATGGGTTTTGCCGTTGTGAACGGCAATGGTGTGGCCGATCATCATCGGCAGGATTGTTGAAGCTCGTGACCAGGTTTTGATCACAGGCTTTTCTCCGGCAGTGTTGTTCTTCTCCACTTTGCGGAGAAGGCTGTCGGCAACAAATGGTCCTTTTTTTAGTGAACGTCCCATGGCGGTTTAAGCGATCAGCGGGCAGAGGTAAGTCATCAAGAATCCCGTCCGCCACGGCTCCGCTTGGAGATGCGGCGACGCTTGCGGAGAACGTATTGGTTGCTGGGCTTGTTGCGCTTCCGGGTTTTGTAGCCCAGGGCGGGTTTACCCCAAGGGGTAACAGGACCAGAGCGACCAATGGGGGCGCGTCCCTCACCACCACCGTGGGGGTGGTCGCAGGGATTCATCACACTGCCGCGAACCTCGGGCCGGCGACCCAGCCAACGTTTGCGACCTGCCTTGCCCAGGCTGGTGTTGCGGATTTCGGCGTTACCTACTTCGCCCAAAGTGGCGTAGCACTCGCGGCGCACAAGCCTTACCTCAGTGGAGGGCAATTTGAGGGCGACATAATCCCCCTCTTTTGCCATCACCTGAGCGCTGGCCCCGGCGGTGCGCACCATTTGGCCACCCCTGCCGGCATATAGCTCCACATTGTGGACGCTTGAACCAAGGGGGATCGCTGATAGGGGAAGGGCATTGCCCACCTCTATCGGTGAATCGGGACCGGAAACAACCTCCTGACCCACCACCACTCCAGCGGGGTGGAGGATGTAGCGCTTTTCACCATCCGTGTAATAGAGGAGGGCGAGGCGAGCATTGCGATGGGGGTCGTATTGGATGGCGGCCACCCGACCCACAACACCGTGCTTATTGCGGCGGAAATCAACGATTCGATAGAGGCGTTTGTGGCCACCGCCGCGGTGACGGCAGGTGATCACACCGCGGTTGTTGCGGCCCTTGCGGCGGTGTTTTGCCACCACCAGGCTGCGTTCCGGCTTGCGCCGGGTTATTTCACTGAAATCGCTAACCACCCGGGTGCGAGTGCCGGGGGTATAGGGGCGATAGCTACGGATTCCCATGGTTAGCGCTCCTTACGACTCAGGGAAAAGCTGGATGCTGCTGCCCTCGGCCAACCTCACCACGGCCTTTTTGACCTGGGCGCGGCGACCGGAGAAGCGACCCACCCGCCTGGTGCGGCGGGGTGGATTCATGGTGCTAACCCCAATTACCTTGACCGAGAAGAGATGTTCAACTGCGGCCTTGATGTCGGGCTTGGCGGCCCTGGGGTCTACCTCGAAGGTGTACTGATTTAGCTCGAGGGCGCGGGTGGCCTTCTCGGTAATCAGGGGCCGACGGATTACGTCCGCCAGGCGATCGCTAAAACGCTCAGCCATTGCCATACACCTCTTGGATCTTCACAAGGGCGTCTTCGCTCACCACAAGCTTTTGGGCATTGAGGAGATCAAAAACGTTTAGTTGATCAGCAGCGATGAGTTTCACCGTGGGCAGATTGCGCACGGACAACTTCACGCTGCTGGCCAGTTCGGCTACCACCAGCAACACTTTCGTGCCCTGGGGAACTCCCCAGCGCTCGAGGGCAGCCACCACATCTTTGGTGCGGGGTTTTGCCAGTTCGCTGCCAAAGGCTTTCACCACCACTAGGTCGGCGCTGCGGCTCATGAGCGCAGTGCGCAGCGCTAGGCGCCGCTCCTTGCGGTTCATGGACAGCTCGTAGGAGCGGGGCTTAGGGCCGAAAATCACACCACCACCTGGCCTCAGGGGGGTGCGGATCGAACCCTGACGGGCTCGACCAGTGCCTTTTTGCTTGTAGGGCTTGCGGCCACCACCACGCACTTCGGCCCTGGTGAGGGAACTGGCGGTGCCTTGACGGGCATTGGCCAGCTGCCGCACCACTGCGCGATGAACGATGTTGGCGGCGGAGCTTTCTTTGGCAACGGCTAGATCCAGGGAAGCTTTTCCGGCTTCCTTGCCCTGCCAGTCGCGAATTACACAATTAACCATGGTTCCCTCCCTCACGATGCGGCCTTGGAGCCAACCCGCTTGGCGGGTTGGATGCTCAACAGGGCTCCCGGCTTACCCGGAACTGAGCCCTTCACCACCAAGAGGTTGCGTTCGGTATCAACCTTCAGCACAACCAAACCCTTAACGGTGGTTTTGGTGCCGCCGTAGCGACCAGCCATCCGCTTACCGGGGTAAACCCGGCCAGGGGTGGTGCCGGCGCCGATGGATCCAGGTTCCCGGTGGTTTTTTGAACCGTGGGTCATGGGTCCACGGCTAAAGCCATGGCGTTTTTGCAATCCGGAAAAACCACGGCCCATGGTGTCGCCACTCACATCTACCTTCTGTCCAGGACTGAAGGCTTCAACTGTGAGATCGCCGCCAAGCTCAACCCCATCGATGGAATCGACGCGGTATTCCTTGAGGTGGCGCAGGGGCTCGCTACCGGATTTGCTCAGGTGACCCTGGGCAGGACGGTTTACGAGTTTTTCGCGGATGTCGCCAAAACCAATTTGAACAGCGGTGTAACCGTCGTTGGCTGGGGTTTTGACTTGGGTAATGCGGCAGGGACCCGCTTCGATCAAAGTGACCGGAATGGATTTGCCTTCGTTGTCGAAGAACTGGGACATGCCCAATTTCTTCCCAAGAATGCCGATAGACATGGGAGGTGAAACACGCCAGCTGTAATAGCCAGCCCCCAACGGAAAACCGTTGAAGCCGGCAGGGATCTGTCTGAATCTGAAAAAGTTTCAGGACAGGGGTGGCTGAGACTGATCACCGCGATTTCCCCTAGGGGAGGAATTCCGGTGCAAGTTTCCCGGCAAATTCTGAAAACTCAGAACCTGCACTGGCCAAAAGGAGGCCATCAACTCTGATGGCTCCTAGCATTGAAATTGGAGGCCCGGCTAGCGCTCGGGCGCAACATCAAATGCGCAAGCGAATATCCTAACCCATGGGAGTTAGCCCCCATCCCTGCCACACTCTGTTCAATTGCTGGTGCCCCCCATGCCCCTGCTGCTCAGCGGCCGCACTTTCCGCCGAGATCTGGAGCGATCCAAAGCATTGGCCTTATATGCCCCATTGGAAGGTGGTGCTGAAACCAGATTGCTGAGGCGCATGCGGGCCTGCGGCTATCACACCGAACTGAGTTCCGTGCGGGGCTTGGGCGATCCAGAGGTGTTTTTGCTTGGTCTCCATGGCATCCGCCCTCCCCACCTGGGCCATCAAAGGGTTGGTAAAGAAGCTGCTGTGGGGGAGGTTCAAATGGTTATGCCCCAACTGGGCCCAGCCCTTTCAGGGCCCAACCCCGTGTTGATTTGGTTGCTGGAAGGCCAGGTTTTATCGGCGGCGGAGCGCAGCAGCCTGCTGGCCCTTTGTGAAAGGGAGCCCCGCTTGCATTTTGTGCTCGAAATGGGTGGTTCTCGCAATTTGCGCTGGCAACCCCTGGCAGACCTTGGCATCAGCTGAGCCATGGCTTGATCCCAAAGAAGCCCTAGCCAAAGGGTGCTGGGTTAAGTGGATTGGTGGTGCGAGCAACCACGACCTGCAGGGCCTTGAAGATCAGGCTGCTTTGGCCACCATGGCCGGCGCCCATTGCCTTGACGTGGCTGCCGATTTCGGCGTGGTGGCTGCCGTTAAGCGCGGAATTGATTGGGCCCTCAACCAGGGAGTGCCCCGCCGGCCCTGGTTGATGCTCAGCCTCAACGACGGCGCTGATCCCCACTTTCGTAAAGCCGTATTTGATCCCCAGCTATGCCCAAGCGATTGCCCAAAACCCTGCATCCCTGTTTGTCCGGCGAGGGCGATAGATGCCGCCTGCGGCGTTATTGCTAAACGTTGTTATGGCTGCGGCCGTTGTTTATCGATATGCCCCTTGGATTTGATCCAAGAGCAGGCGATAAAGCTTGATAGCGCCAAACTTTTGCAACTTTTGCAGGAGCTGAAACCCGATGCCATCGAAGTGCACACCGCCGTTGGCCGCGGCGAGGCCTTTGCCCAATTGCTGGCGGGATTAAAGGCCAGTGGCTTACCCCTCAAACTTTTGGCTGTGAGTTGCCATGCCGGTTTTGCTGGAGCTGGCCAGTTGCCATATGCGGCTTACCTCTGGCAGCTGCACGGCCACCTAAAGCAATCCGGTTGGCCTTGGTTGTGGCAATTGGATGGGCGGCCGATGAGTGGTGACATTGGAGCGGGCACAGCCCATGGCGCCATTGCTCTGCTGGAGCGGTGGCGCCGCTCTTTGCCACCGGGTTGCCTGCAGCTGGCTGGGGGCACCAATGCTGATAGCCGCAGGCGTTTGCAGCGGGTTGAGCTTCCCCTTACCCCCGCCCGTGGCGGGATTGCTGGCATCGCCTACGGGGGTAGTGCCCGCTCCCTATTGCAACCTTTTTTGCTGGAGGCAGAGCTGGGTGGGCAACGGCTTCTTAATTGCCCAAACCTCTGGCCCCAGGCGCAACGCTCCCTGGAGCAGCTCTGGGCCTGCTAAAACCAGTGGGGATCTGGCCCTAACTGGAATTGTGTTCGCAGCAGCTGGCCAAACGTCCATTGCGGTAACGATTAAGAAACATCGGGTTACCGATGATTTGGATCGCCTTCTGGCGGTGCTTCCCCCTTCGTTTCAACCCCATCTGGCAACGGCAGCCCAGCGGGAGGGCCTGCTGGAGGTGGTTCTTGATTTGGGTAGAACAGCTGAGGCCCGCTACCTAAATGGTTGCGTTGATTTGGGATCAAAGCCAATCAGTGGCGAGGATCTTCAATTTGTTATCGATCAACTGGGGGCTTTTGGTGGTGACAACCGGGCTGGCATTGCAGGCACCTTGCATCGAATCAGTGCCTTGCGTAACCGCTCTGGTGTGGTGATCGGCCTCACCTGCCGGGTGGGGCGTTCAGTTTCAGGAACCGTGGCAATGGTGCGGGATCTGCTTGATTCAGCCCAATCACTGCTGCTTTTGGGGCCGCCAGGGGTTGGTAAAACCACGGCCCTAAGGGAAATTGCCAGGGTGTTGGCCGATGAATTTGCTAAGCGGGTTGTTGTTATTGATACCAGTAATGAAATCGCCGGCGACGGCGATGTGCCCCATCCGGCCATCGGTCGCGCTAGGCGCATGCAGGTGGCAAAACCCCAGTGGCAGCATCGGGTAATGATTGAAGCGGTGGAAAATCACATGCCCCAGGTGATCGTGATCGATGAGATCGGCACCGCCGAGGAGGCCCTTGCTGCCCGCAGCATCGCGGAACGGGGGGTGCAGCTGGTGGCCACCGCCCATGGCAACGCCTTAGAAAATTTGTTGCGCAATCCAACCCTTTCCGACCTGGTAGGCGGCATTCAAGCTGTAACGCTTGGGGATGATGAAGCCCGCCGCAGGGGAAGCCGCAAGGCGGTTTTAGAGCGCTCTGCTGCCCCCACTTTTCCCCTCGCAGTGGAGATGCATAGCCGCAGCCGCTGGCTGGTGCACGCAGATGTGGCCGCCACCGTAGATCGCTTGCTCCGGGGTGATGCGGCCCAGCCTGAAATTCGCAGCGTAGATAGCAAGGGTTGCTTGAGGGTGGAGCAGCCCCTGCCGCGTCTGCTGTTGCGGCCGGCCAAGCCGGTTTTAAAGCCAGTGTTGAAACCATTGCAGCCAACAACTGCACCCCTGCGGGTTTATTGCTGCGGCATTGCCCCGCGGCTGGTGTTGCAGGCGGCCCGCAGTCGCCATTGGCCTGTGCAATTGGCCGATGAACTTCCCCTTGCTGACGCCGTTTTAGCCGGCAGGCAGCAATTGGGTTTGAACCCGGAGGTGCGGCGAGAGGCCCGCGATGGCGGGGTGCCAATCCATGTGATCAAGGCCAATAGTTTGACCCAGGTGCAACGGGCCCTAGAGCGCTTGTTGCGCCACCACGGTGCAAAGTTGACAGCTGAATAGCTGGGCTGTTTGGGCCAAGGGTTTGACGCTGGGTGGCCTTTTATGGCTATATAAGAGCTCGTCAGGCAGTTATGGGCCTGATTCCGCTCCAATGGGTCGTCGCCAAGCGGTAAGGCAGCGGTTTTTGGTACCGCCATTCCTAGGTTCGAATCCTAGCGACCCAGTTTTTAGTTACCTCTGCTGACTTTTTTATTGGGGGATCCCTGTGCTGATCACCGATTTCGACGGGGTGGTGATCGATGGCATGGCGGAATATTGGTGGGCCGCCAGGAGTTGCGCCGTGCGTTTGCTCCCCTCCCTCGACCCCCTGCCTGAGGCGATTCCAGCTTTGTTTACAGCCCTGCGCCCGAGGGTTTTGGCTGGTTGGGAAATGCCGGTGCTGGCAGCTTTAGTGGCTGGAAAGGCCCTACCCCAAGCCGATTTTCAGCGCAATTACAGCTCAGCTCTGCAGGCAAGCCTTGCCTTGCTTGGCTGGAAGCAGGCACAACTAACCCAATTGCTCGACCAGGTGCGGCAAGAGGCGATTGCAAGCAACCGTGAAGGTTGGCTGGCTAGGCATCGGGTTTACCCCTGGATGCAGGAGCGCTTGTGGCGTTTTCAGGAGGATGGTGAGCCCTGGCAGGTGCTTACAACTAAAAGTGCTGAATTCACCTGCGAGTTGTTGCAAGCCCATGGCTTGCAGCCGGCTGCCGTTTATGGCCGCGAACAGGGTCCTAAGCCCTCAGTTTTAAGGCGCTTGCTGGCTGAGCGGAGAACGGGGCAGAGCGTTTGGAGATTTTTAGAGGATCGGCGCCTCACCCTCGAGGAGGTGCTGGAAACCCCAGGATTGGAGCAAGTGAGTTGCCTGCTGGTGAGCTGGGGCTACCTGCTGCCTGAAGACAAAGACCACCTACCGGCACGGATTGGGCTGCTCAACCCTGAAACCCTGGCGAAACCCCTAGACGATTGGCCCTGATTTGTTACAATACATTTGAACTAACCAGTTCTGCCCCTGCCGATCGATACACCGGGCGGCTTGGGTGGCACTTCTCTCCTGGTGGTTGCACGATGCCCGGATATTCCGGAGCTATCTGTTTTCACTTGATTTAGCCACTTTTTCTTTGCTGCTGAGTAGCCCATGACCGCTGATTCGAAATCCCAAGCCAGCTCACCCACGGCTGGTTCCCTCCAGGCTGGTGCACCTTCCGCCGGGGAGCGAGAGAAAGCCCTAGGGCTTGTGTTGAACCAGATCGAGCGCAATTTCGGTAAAGGTTCGATCATGCGCTTGGGGGACGCTTCCCGCATGCGGGTTGAAACCATTTCCACTGGTGCCCTCACCCTTGATCTCGCCCTTGGTGGCGGCTATCCAAAGGGTCGGGTTGTGGAGGTTTACGGCCCGGAGAGTTCCGGTAAAACCACCCTCACCCTCCATGCCATTGCCGAGGTGCAGAAGCGGGGCGGCGTGGCTGCCTTTGTGGATGCTGAACACGCCCTCGATCCGATGTATGCGGCCTCCCTGGGGGTGGATATCGAAAATCTCTTGGTGTCCCAGCCAGACACTGGCGAAATGGCCCTTGAGATCGTTGATCAACTGGTGCGTTCCGCTGCCGTAGACATCGTGGTGGTGGATTCCGTGGCGGCCCTCACTCCAAGGGCTGAGATTGAGGGGGAAATGGGTGATCTGGCGGTAGGTAGTCAGGCCCGTTTGATGAGCCAAGCGATGCGAAAAATCACCGGCAACATCGGCAAATCCGGCTGCACTGTGATCTTCCTGAACCAGTTGCGTCAGAAGATCGGCATTGCCTATGGCAACCCTGAAACAACCACCGGTGGTAACGCGCTGAAGTTTTATGCCTCCGTGCGGCTTGATATCAGAAGGATTCAAACCCTCAAGCGGGGAACTGAGGAATATGGAATTCGCGCCAAGGTGAAAGTGGCAAAAAATAAGGTTGCACCGCCCTTCCGCATCGCTGAGTTCGACATCCTTTTTGGCCGCGGCATCAGCACTTTGGGCTGCCTACTCGACTTGGCTGAAGAAACCGGTGTGGTGATTCGCAAGGGTGCTTGGTATAGCTACGACGGAGACAACGTTGGCCAGGGTCGTGACAACACGATCACTTGGCTTGAGCAAAACCCTGAAGCCAAAGAAGTTATTGAAGTTAAAACCCGTCAGAAACTCACTGAGGGGGCGGATGTAACCGCTAATTCAATGAAACCTCTTGCTGTGGCTGCAGCAAAACGTAAGGAGGGATCTGAGCGGGGCGTTAGTGAAGATTCCAGCGGCTCTGCGGCCTTAGCCGAGGCGAGCTGAAGCGGCTGCGGGGATTTGCGCTTGCTTTCCAGAGCGCCTTTTGCTTTGGATGCTGCGCAGGTGTTTGCTGAGGCGATCCAGTTCTTGGATTGCTTCAGCTCCCTCAAGTTTCACCAGCTCTACCCCGTGGCGCATCTCCATCCAGCTGATTCCGCAATCAGAAACCAGAAACCGCACCGCATGGCCATCGAGTAGGTCGGCAACGAAGGAGGCGCCATGGCTGCCGTCATCACCGCAGGAGTAGCAGCTGGCGGCAACACCCTCTTTTTTAAGGGTGTCGGCCAGGGCCCTCAGGCTGAGAACCAGATCTTTTACTAAGTCTTGGTACTGGGCAGATAAACGTAGGAACACAGACAACACCTGAAGTTGCCCCATCCTAATGATTTCTTTTGATTTTGGGAGTGTAAATACCTAGTGGGTTTGCAATGTGTGGGGAACGGCACTGGCTCAGCCATCGGAGAGCTGCCACCAGCCAGCGGCTGGGCCAATAAAACGTACGGTGATCCAGAGCAATGCCATGGCACCGATGCCAACCCAGGCTCCTTTGCTGGTGAGGCTTACAAACTCACGGGCTTGGTTTTGAGTTAGCGGTAGCCAGGCCACAATACGGGGGGAGTCGTCTTTAGGCGCAGCCTTTTTGGTTTGCCTAGGGGGTAATCCCTGGCTGGAGCGACGGCGGGCTTCACCCATGCTTTTTTATCGGCTTATTTGCAGTGTGGCAGTGCAACTGTCAACTAGAAGGGCAATAGTCTTTCCAGTGGATCGAAGGGCTCTAGCGCTTCCAATACCCTTTGGCCCCAACCCCTACCCCGCAATCTTCCATCCAGCATCGCCAGCCGCCCGGCGTCCCTAACGCGGAGCGGTGCCAGCCCCCTTTGTAATTTTTCGATCGCTTCCGGCAGTAACAGCTCCCTGAACCAATCCCTCCCCTGCTGCCGTAGGTCGTTTACCCGAGCTGCCGTGAGGGGATCCTCCAAACTTGCAATCGGCAGCAATCCCACGATTAGTTGGCCTGGTGCAGGCAATTGCTGATGGTGGGCTAGCCACCAGCTCCAGCTACAGCAGATCACTCCATTGCTTTCCGGTGCTGTTTGCTCGTGGTCTACCCGCCTGCCAAATTCTGCCGCCAGAGCACTGGTAAGCCATTGCCGCAGGGGATTGTCGTCTACTAAAACCACCGAAAGCCCTGTTTGACCCAGCACCAGCCGCCTACATTGGCTCAAAAGTTGCTCTGGAAATAAGGGGCTATTTGGCAGCGCCTGAAGCCTTGGGGCATAGAGCGGTATCGCCGTTTGCCGTTCTGGTGTGTGGAGTGGCACCAATACCGGTTCGCGTAGGCCAAGGTCTTGCAGTCTTTTGCCATGGGGCATCAAAGAACCCACCAAAATTGCCCCCCGCTGCAGCAACAAACCATTGAGGCTTTCCAGCGGTTTAAGCGGTTGGCGTTCCAAGCTCCATTGCAGCAGCTGCGGTTCGGTTATCGCCCAGCTGGTCCATTGCTGTGAATGGCTTTTGCACCAGTGTTGCCAGGGTTCAGGCAACCCCTCCACCCCTTGCAATAAAAGCCGTAAGGGTGCTTCCTGTTCAGCGGCAATCGCAACACTCGGGCTGCGGCCAATGGGGCGATTGAGCAATTGCCGGCTCAAACGTTCATGTAAAACCAACAAGGTTTGAGCTAGCTCCGGTTTAGCCCTGCCCAATTGATCCCAATCCTTTGGCGTTAAACGAATTGCTTGCCCTTGGCGCAGTAGTTCCTCCAATTCCTCTGCTTCAGCGCAGACCAATTGATATTCGCCAAGATTGCCGCTCCGCCAGATCTGCACTAATTCAGCTGGGCTAACCATCCATAACCCAGGTTCATGGGGTGGATTGATGCCCTGCCACAGGGGGCGACGCAACCCCACCTCGGCTAGCAACATCAGTTCCCGTTGCAGCAAGCGCCGCTGTAAAGCTTCACTTGCCACCAGCAGCACCGGATGGTTTGCCATCAACACCGGTAGGAGCAAGCCCAGCAGCCAGGGGCGATCCACCGTGGCACTCACTGGAAATAGGCTGTGGTCCCCCCGCCTCAGGCTGCGTGCCACCAAACGGGTGAGGGTTAGGTGATGGGGCCAGCTGGATCCACCACCCTGCTTAAGCAGTTGCTTTAAGCGAAGGTGGGCCTGGGCTTCCAGCATTCACACAATTTGAGCAGCGCAATCGTAGGAAGCTGCCTAAGCGCACACCTTTTTATGGCCTCTTCTCCCTCAGCACAGTGCCAAAAATGACAGCAACCAAGCTCGATCCGGTGCAGCAGCTAAAAACTCTCCTTGCTGGCGCACCCATTGGTGTGGTGGGTTTGGGTTTGATGGGTGGCTCCCTTGCCCTTGATTTACGTGGGCTTGGCTTTGTGGTGAATGGCTGGGTACATCGCCAAGCAACTGCTACCCGGGCCATGGAAAGGGGTTTGGTAGATGCGGTGGATATTTCCGCAGTTCATTTGCAAAACTGTGGCCTGGTGGTGTTAGCACTGCCTTTAGATCAATTGATTACCCCCGATGAAGCCCTGGTGCAGGCCATGCCCCCTGGGGCAGTAATTACCGATATGGGATCGGTTAAAGCACCTGTTGCGGCAGCCCTTGCCTCGCACTTGCCGCGGTTTGTGCCAAGCCATCCCATGGCGGGCACGGCAGCGGCAGGGGTGGAAGCTGGAGTGGCGGGACTATTCCAGGGGCGCCCCTGGGTAATTAGCCCCTCAGGGCAAGAGGATTCCACAGCCGTGGAGTTGGTGGAAGCCCTGGCCTTAGCCCTTGGGGCGAAGCCTGTGTATTGCGATGCCAAAGCGCATGATCAAGCAGTTGCCTTGATTTCCCACCTGCCGGTGCTAGCTGGGGCAGCTCTGCTGCAATCAGCTGCCACTGGAGGCCACCTGGCTCGGCAATTGGCCTCCAGTGGTTTTGCAGACACCACAAGGGTGGGTGGAGGCAACCCCCAGTTGGGTCGTTTAATTGCCCAATCAAATCGGGTTGCTCTTATGGCCGCGCTCGATTCATATAACCAAGAACTCAAGTTGATAGGCCAATTAATCGAAGCTGAGCAGTGGGATCAATTGGAACAACATCTGAGCCGTGGCCAGGCCCTGCGGCCAGAATTTCTCTGAATTCAAACAATCAGCACAGCTAATCCCCAGAAGCCAATAGTTGTTTCACTGCCATTTCCGCAGACAAACTCACCCCAGCGGTTCCCTCCCCTGGATAGATGCCATCACCGCATAGCCAAAGGCGCTTTAAGGGTGTGCGACTAGCAAGGCCAAATGGACCAAAATGCCTAGGCCGTTGACCTAACCCCCCAACAAATCCATAGGGTCGCCCCGTCCAGCGGGCAAAACCCCTGGGGGTTGATAGTTCGCGTTGAATCCAATCATTGGGGCCAATCCCAAGCAACTGGCCTAAGGCTGCTTCTATGCCCAGTTGTGCTTCTTGTTTTTTGCTGGCATAGGAGCTGGGATCAAGGTCAAACCATTGTTTGGCGGGAGTAAACACACTGGCGATAACCGTGGCTTTACCCCTCGGGGCGCGGCCATCACCATCACTGCTGATCGAAACAAAAACTGAACCCGGCTGTTGCCAATCGAGCTGAAAGTGGCCGGGGCAATCCTGCGGTAAACATTGCCGCTCTACTGCGCCGTAAAGCACCAAAGCACCTGATGGATCAGCAAAGCTTGCGAGCCGCTTGGCATAAAACTCAGGCAGCTGCTCCCCCAACAGCTCTGGTAGGCACTGGGGTGGAAGGCTGCACACCACATGGGCGCTCGTTAGCTCAAATTTTTGCTTAGCGATGCTTTGACCGCTGATTTGCCAGGTGCCATCAATGAAACGCAACTTTTCAACGCGATGGCCAAGGCGCAACTCACCCGATTGGTTTGTGAGTGCTTGCTCTAAACCAGCGCTTAGGGCTTGCATTGAACCTTCAAGATGCCAGAGCCCCAGGGGCTCCTGGGCCATGTTGAGCACAGTTGCGCCATAAAGGGCAGCAGTGTTTTCAGCAGACTCTTGCGAATAAAGGCGCAGCTGTAGATCTAAAAAGCGCCAGAGCCTGCGATTGGCGTTGTTATTGGGGCAACCGCAAAGCCTGAGCAAATCAGCCACGCTGTTGCCGATAAAAAGCCCACTTGCCAGGCTGCCGGGGCCAACGGCCTTAAGCAGTTGCAGCAGATCCCAGCCGTTGCGGGGCGGCAGGATTGGTTGGCGGGAAGCAAAAGCCCAGTTGCAACGATGCAGCGCAGCGCAAAGCTGCCAAAATGCTTCACTGCCAGGAAATTGTTGTTTGCGTTCCAGTTGCCAGCGCTGGGGATCACGCCAGAGCATTACTGGCCGCTGGCCATCGTTTAGATCCACAACGCAGCCGGGATCAAGGGGGGCTGCATTGGGAAGTTTTACGCCTAGCTCCCCAAAAAGCCTTTGGTGGCTACCGCCCAGTTCAAGGCCAGCAACTTGGGTGGCACCAACGTCGAAGGTGAATGGTCCGCGCCTAAAGGTGCCAGCGCAACCACCAGTTTGGTTATGGGCTTCAAGTAGCAGCACCCGTGAGCCAGCTTTTGCTGCTAGGGCAGCAGCGGTGAGGCCAGCAATGCCGGCCCCAACTACCACCACATCCCAGGGGGATTGATTCAACCCAAGTATTCCTGACGCAATTTGGTGATCCGCTGCACCAGTTCTTCCCGCTTGGTGCTGGTGCGCAGGTTGCCCCAGCTCCAGTTACCCACCACCACTAAACCGAGAAGCTCCAGCAGCCCTGGCACCACAGGTAAAAGATTGATGGTGTCGAGCACGCCTTTGATCAACACCTGGGCCACGATCACGGCCACCAAGATGCCAACGGATTTACCGATGCGACCCATCTGGGCCCAATTAACGCCATCAAGAGCGTTATTTACCTTGCCGAGCACATCGCTATAGCGCTCTTTGAAATCAGCGGCGGCACCGCCTAAATCCCCAAGGGGATTGGAGTTTTCAGCTGTGCTGCTGTCCACTGGCTGAGCGTCGATGTTCACTTCGCTGGGCTCCGTCATGGACTTTTTGGAATGGATGCTGGCGTCAAGTTATCGAGAACTTCGTGGTTTAACCAGGTGTGCTTCTACTCCATGGGCATTGGCTGATTGTTTGGGACAATTGGATTAGCTAGGTGCCGTTGGCACCAATACCTGCAGCAATGCTTCCGCTCAACACTAGTGAAATCAGTTTGTGCCCAGATGAGATCGCACGCTTTTCCAGGCATTTGATCCTGCCTGAGGTGGGCATGGAGGGTCAGAAGCGCCTGAAGGCTGCTTCTGTGTTGTGTGTGGGTACGGGGGGATTGGGCTCACCGCTACTGCTTTATTTGGCTGCTGCAGGGGTGGGGCGTTTAGGGATTGTTGATTTTGATGTGGTGGATCACAGCAACCTGCAAAGGCAGGTGATCCATGGAACCAGTTGGGTTGGAAAACCAAAAATTGAATCGGCAAAACATCGAATTCATGAAATCAATCCCCACTGCCAAGTTGACCTATATGAAACCGCATTGACGAGTGAAAATGCCCTGGAGATAATGAAGCCATACGACATTATTTGCGACGGCACTGATAACTTCCCCACCCGTTATCTCGTTAATGATGCCTGTGTGCTTTTAGGTAAGCCAAATGTTTATGGCTCCATCTTCCGTTTCGAAGGCCAGGCAACGGTATTTAACCTGGAGCCAGGTTGCCCCAACTATCGAGATCTTTTCCCCGAGCCACCACCTCCAGGCATGGTGCCCTCCTGCGCTGAAGGGGGAGTAGTTGGGGTTTTACCTGGAATTATCGGTGTAATCCAAGCCACTGAAACTGTTAAAATTATCACCGGAATTGGCACCACATTAAGCGGCAGATTATTGCTATTTGATGCCCTTGCGATGAAGTTTAGAGAACTTAAGTTGCGTCCCGCTAAGGAGCGACCAGTGATTGAAAAATTGATTGATTATCAGATGTTTTGCGGCGTTGGAGGCAGTGCCCCTGGCCAGGAGGAATCCGGCTCTGTGGCAAGTATAAGTGTTGCAGATCTCAAGGCACTATTAGATAGTGGAGCTGAAGACATATTGCTATTGGATGTGCGCAATCCGCCGGAAGCTCAGATTGCAGTAATCGCTGGTGCTGTTTTAGTGCCTTTGGATTCCATTGAAGATGGCACTGCCATTGGGCGTGTGCAAGAAATGAGCAGGGGTAAGCGTTTATATGTGCACTGCAAGTTGGGAGGTCGCAGCGCTAAGGCCTTGATCGCTTTAGCTCGCCATGGCATTGAGGGCACCAATATCAGCGGTGGCATTGATGCCTGGAGCCAGGAGATAGATCCCTCAGTGCAGCGTTATTGATTACTGAATTGATTACTGAGCTGGATTCTCGCTATTAGTGGGTTGCCGAATGCTCTAAACCAATGGCTGCCCTGGCGCTGCCCCTGCGCCTCTGGCCCTATTTCGGTAAGCAACGCCCCAAGGTTTTGCTGGCCATTTTGGCTGTGTTGCCCGATCCCCTTTTGATGGTGGGGATCCCAGTGTTGTTACAACTGGTGATCGATAGGGCAATCACCCCTGGGGAACCAGCCAGGGCCATACCCCTGTTGGTGTTGCCCTGTTTGTGGTTGCTGTTAGCGGTTGGCTGCAATGGTTTGCAGGTAAAACTATTTGCTGCCCTTGGCGGTGAACTGGGCAATGATTTTAGGGAGCATTTATTTCAACAACTGCTGGAGTTAAAGGCCCCTGGAGAAAGAGGTTTGGAAGGGGAGGAACAGGCCCTGTTGGCCCAACAGATCCCCACCATCGAAAACGTAGTGGTGGTGCAATTCCCCTTATATATCTGGACCCTGGCGCAACTTTTGCTCAGTGTGTTGTTGCTATTCCATATCAGTTGGCGGCTTGCCCTTGTGGCGGTGGTGCTCACTCCCCTACTGCTATTAAGCCAAGTGGCATTTACCCCTGCCCTGGCCCGCAGTGAGGAGGGAAGGGTTGCAAAAGCTGCCCTGTTGTTGGAATTTGCCATGGAACGGCTGCGCAGCCGTGAATTGGTTGATTTATTTGGCCTAGGCCAGGCCACCCAGATGGAATTTGGCAAACGCAACCACGCCCTGAAGCGCAAGGGTTTGCAGGTGGGCACTGTTTCGGGATTGCAAAATGCTGCCCTCACTGCCTCTGCTTTGCTCACTTTGGTGAGTGTGTTTGCTTTGGGCACATGGTTGGTGCTGAATAAACAACTAAGTGTTGGCCAATTGGTGGCTGCCCTTGGGATTGCAACGGCCCTCGTTAGTGGCATGTGGCAGTTGGGTCCCCTTTTGCTGCCCCTGCAAGCGGCCAGCACCGCTTTGGATTTACTCGAGCGCAAAATACCTAATAGGCATGGGCTGATAGAAAAAGAGCAAGCGCTGTTAGCTCCTCCGCCTTTACGAATCGGCCTTGAGTTAAATCAAATCCAATATCGCTATGCCGAGGGTGGCGGCCTTGTGGATCTTTGTTTACAGATTCCAGCTGGCAGCTCCCTTGCCCTGGTGGGCCCAAGCGGTGGCGGAAAGAGCACGGTGCTGAAAATGCTGCTGCGGCAATTGCATCCCCAGGGAGGTGATCTACTGGTGGATGGTTTGCCGCTAGTTAGTTTCAACCGGGAGCAATGGTTGAAACAGGTGGCCCTAGTGCCGCAAGAACCGGTGCTTTTTAATCTTACGATCGCAGAAAATATTCAACTGGGCCGCCTTGATGCCAGCAGCGCTGAGGTAACTGCAGCTGCCTATGCGGCTGAATTGGGTAGTTTTATCGAATCACTACCCCAAGGTTTAAATACGCCTGTGGGTAGCGATGGTGGCAGATTGTCGGGTGGGCAACGCCAACGCATTGCCATTGCCAGGGCAATATTGAGGGATCCGCATTTATTGCTCTTAGATGAGGCCACTAGTGCTTTAGATCCAGCAACGGAACAAGCGATTAATGCAACCCTTGCCCGCTTGGGGGAAGGGCGCACGGTGGTGTCTGTTTTGCATCGTTTGCGCGCCGCTGCAACCATGGACCAAGTGGCTGTAATTGCAGCCGGCAGGGTGGTGGAACAGGGTTCACACCATGGCCTGCTGGCAGCGGGTGGGCTTTATGCCTCTTTTTGGCATCGTCAGATGGGCGGTTTTGACCTGCGGGCCGGCCAACGGGTGCGCATTACTGCGGCAAGGTTGGCTTCTATTCCCTTATTTGAAGGGGTGGAGCCTTCTTTATTGGAGTGGCTTGCCTCCGAATTTGTGAGCGATCGGGTGCGTCCTGGGGAAGAGGTTTTTCGAGAGGGGGATGCCCCCGATAGTTTTTATGTGGTGGTGGCAGGCACCCTAGAGATGTTGCAGGCTGATCTTTGGGGTGGAATTCCTGTGAAGCAGGGGGTGCTTGAGGAGGGGGATTTCTTTGGTGATGCAGGCTTGTTGGAAGATCAACCGCGCAGCGTAACTGTGAGGGCCAGGGGAGATGGATTGCTGTTGCGCTTGGATCGGGATAGGTTTTTGGATTTACTTGAAAAAGATCCGGATTACAGGCGCTTTTTTCTTCATTCAGCCCGTGCTAATGTGTAATTGATGTAAATAATTTAATTTAAATTAAATGGCCATTAACCTTTTGCGTTTGCTTCCTGCGATTTGCTTGGGGTTGTATTCTTCAGCGGTGCTAGCGCAGCAGGATGTGCGCAGCATTAAAGATGTTAATTATATGAAAGTTGTAAATTCTTCCAATGCTAAAGAAGCAGATCGTAGGCGGCTTGATTTGTATATTCCATCAAAATCTAAATGTTTTCCTACTTTGCTGTCTGTGCATGGAGGTGGCTTGAGGAAAGGGGATAAAAGTGAAGACGTGAAAAAAGGTAAATTGTTTGCGGCTTCTGGAATTGCTGCCGCTGTAATTAACTACCGACTTTCGCCGCAGGTTTCTCATCCAGCCCATGTGGAAGACGTGGCAGCTGCATTTGCTTGGACAAAAAAGAATATAGCTAGCTATGGTGGAGATCCAAGCTTAGTTTATATTGTTGGCCACTCGGCCGGCGCCTATCTTATTACTCTTCTAGCACTTAACGGCGATTATTTGGCTAAGCATGATCTTAAGTTGAATGCAATAAGTGGGGCTATTCCCGTGAGTGCTTTTCATGATGTTGATTTAGTTGCTCCCAATAGACCTAAAGATGTTTGGGGCGAGGATCCGAAATTTTGGGAAAGCGCTTCTACCACTCCTCAGTTTTGGGGCAGAACCTCCTCCCCTAAGATGCCTTGGTTGGCAATCATTGCCGATGGCGATGAAGAATGGAGGCGAGATCAGAAATATCGATTTGTAGCAAATCTCAAGGATGTTGGTTTTACCAATGTGAGTTTAATGGATATCAAGAATCGTGATCACAATTCCATATGGGATAAAATCTCTGATGGCGACGAAGTTTCAAGCCATATAATTAACTTTGTTTCTAAGCATGCATCAGGTGTGGGTGACGGAGGCTGTAAATTAAAAAAATAATATCTAATTATTGATTGCTTGGTTGTTAGTAATCAACGCCACGCTTGAGGTCTATTCCTCTTTCGGCATAATGTTTATGGCATACCATTTCAGAATGAACGCTAGCCAGATCAAAATAGGCGGGAGGGTGTTTGCAGCGGCCAGTAATTATTACTTCAGTGTCGCGCGGTTTGCGCAGCAGGGTTTGCATTATCGGCTCAACGGGCAGTAATTCCAGGTCTACGGTTGGATTCAGTTCGTCAAGAATTACGGTTTTATAAAGGCCGCTAGCGATAGCTGCTCTGGCAATTTCCCAAGCTCTCTCTGCTTCTACGTAGTCGATTGGTTGCTGTTGGCCGCGCCAAACAATTGCATCTCTACCGGAGCGTAAGTGGTCAACTAAATGGGGATAGCTTTCCCGAAGTGCTCCGATTGCGCTGTCTTCGGTGTAGCCACTGCCCCCCTTAAGCCATTGCAAAATTAATACCCTGTGGCTCTTGTCTTGGCTGATGCCTTTGCCGATTGCCTGTAATGCTTTGCCGAGGGCACTGGTGGATTTCCCTTTGCCTTCACCGGTGTAAATCTCAATCCCTTCAACACCAAGATCAGCGGCGGATGGATGTTGATGGGCGCGCATTTCCGAATGCAGATCCGCCAGGTTTACCAGTGCCCGCGGTGCACCCCTGCCGGTGGCAATCACTTCAAGGCCAGCTGGTTTTGCCGCAAGGGTGCGCACAACTTCCTGTTCATCGAGCAGGCCAAGATCAAGCACAGGATTTAGTTCATCGAGCACCACCACTGAATAAAGAGCGCTGGCAAGGGCGCCACGGGCAATATCCCAACCCCGCTGGGCTTCTTGGCGATCAAAACGGGTTACTTCATCGGCATTGAAATAATCGGCCCTGCCGGTGCGCACTTGATCAATCAAATGGGGGAAGCCCTGCTGCAGCGCTTCGATTGCGGCATCTTCCGCATAGGCCCTACCCGGCCCTTTAAGGAAACGAATCAATAAAACCCGGGTGCGTTTCTTTTCGCAAATCCCAAGACCAATGGTGCGCAACACCACCCCAAGGGCAGCTTGGCTTTTGCCCTTGCCATCGCCGTCGTAAACATGTAATTGACCATGGTTGCGTTCATCGCTACCCGCTGCGGTGCGGATGCCGATGCCACCACCACTAGAGCTAGTCATTGGCCCATTGTAACGAGGCTGGATAGCTTGGGGTTAGCACTGTGGTAATTCCAATTTCAGCCCATCCATTAGTGGAAAGCCTTGCGGCCCCAAGGCAAGCGCAACTGCTCGCCTTGCGTAATTGGTTGGGCCAGCAACCAGCTGTATTAGTTGCCTATTCAGGCGGGGTTGATAGCACCTTGGTGGCGGCCCTTGCGGCTGAACAGTTGGGAGAAAAGGCCGAGGCTGTTACTGGTGTGTCGCCTGCTTTAGCGCCAAATCTGTTGGAGGAAGCCCGCTGGCAGGCGAGCTGGCTTGGATTGCGCCACCGCGAAATTGAAAGCCAAGAATTGCAGGAGCCCGGTTACAGCAGCAATCCTGAAAACCGTTGCTACTACTGCAAAAGAGAGCTGCATAGCCTTTTGGCTCAGCTGGCTGGGGGCGTTCTGGTGCTGGATGGGGTTAACCAAGACGACCAAGGCGACTATCGACCTGGCCTGCAGGCGGCAGCAGAAAAGGGGGTGGCGTCGCCCCTATTGCAATTTGGAATTGATAAGCAAGGGGTTCGCCAGATATCCCGTGCCCTGGGCTTCCCCTGGTGGGATAAACCAGCCCAGCCATGCCTTGCTTCCCGTTTCCCCTATGGAGAACCGGTGAGTGCAAGCAGGTTGCAACGGGTTGCAAAAGGGGAGGATTTATTGCGTCAATTTGGCTTTAGTCAGTTGAGGCTGCGCTGCCAAGGGGATACAGCGCGGCTGGAACTGCAAACCGATCAATTTGAATTGCTTTTAAAACACAAACAGCGCCAAGAACTGGTGGAACAGTTCCTGGCGCTAGGTTTTACAGCCGTGAGTGTTGATCTAGAGGGATTGGTGAGTGGCAAACTCAACCGCTCCCTGATCAAATAAGCACTGGTTCCCGCTGGCTATCAGCGATGGCAGATGGGGTTCGCCGCCGGAAACTTCTGAGGCTTTGGCGGGTTGAGCCCAGTTCTTCACTCAGCACAGCACATGCCTTCTCAGGCATTGTGTGGTCGCCGCAGGTGAACACATCAACTGCTGCATAGCCTGATTCAGGCCAGGTGTGAATGGAGATATGGGATTCAGCCAGTAGGGCTAATCCAGTAACTCCTTGGGGTTCGAACCGGTGGGTGATCAAATTCAGGAGGGTGGCGCCAGCCCGCTTCGCTGCTGAGGTGATGGCGCTCCTGAGAAAAGCTTCGTCGTCGAGCCGGCTGGAATCGCAGTTATACAGCTCGAGAATGCAATGTTTGCCCACCATGTCCGTTGGGACATTTTCAACTGGGGGAGCAAGGGGGGTGGAACGTCCTGGATCTGGGTGCAAACAGGAGGGGACTTTAGCCATTGAATCCGGCAAAACAGCTCCTAATCTTAGCGCTACCCAGTGGCCTTTCAGCTTTTGAAAATGAAAATAATTCGGCAAACAAGAATTCAGCAAGGAAGAATTCAGCAAACAGGTGGATTAACCGTGGGGGAGCTGCTGCTGGTGCTGTTGGTGGTTGCAGTTGCGGTTGGGGGTACCTCGCTATTTCTGTTGAAGTTTTCTGGTTCCAGCAAAGCCCCTACCCCTCCGCCAGCAGTGAACCGCCCTGCACAGTGATCAGTTGCGCCCTATGGCGCCACTCCTCCACACAGCTATGCAGGTGGGTGGCGCTCACAAGGCATTGATGGCCCTCGCCAATTGCTTCCAATAGCAACTGTTGGCGGCTGGGATCCAATTCGGCCAAAACGTCGTCTAGCAGAAGGATTGGCGGGCAACCACTGCATTGCTTTACAAGTTCCAGTTCCGCCAATTTCAAGGCCAAAACCAAGCAGCGCTGTTGGCCGGCAGAACCCAAACGTTTGGCCGGTTCTCCGTCTAGCAGTAAGGCCACGTCATCCCTTTGGGGGCCCACACTGCAAACACCCAAACGCAATTCCTGCTCCCTTTGGTTTTGCAGTTGGCAAAGTAGGGATGCTTGCCAGATGCTTTCTTGTTCTGGTTCCTCCAGCTGGGTGCCGGCTAAGTACTTCAATTGCAGCAGCTCCCTGCCGCCACTAAGTTTTTCCTGCCATGGGGCGGCCAGCGGTTCCAGGCGCCGCAGCATTCGATGGCGGCGGCGGTGGAGCCGCACCCCCACTGCGGCGAGTTGCTGGTCAAAGGCATCAAGCAATTCAGCTTGGGCATTTAAGCTGCGCCGCAATAACTGACTACGCTGCCGCAGCAAGCGGCCATGGCGGCTGAGCAACTCGCCATAAACCGGTTCCAACTGCATCACAACACGATCCAGCCAACTGCGCCGCAGGGCTGGTTCTCCCCGCACTAGATCGAGATCTAGGGCACTAAAGCCCACACAGCGCAATGGGCCGAGTAGGTCAATTTGGCGTTCAAGTGCTTTGCCGTTGCGTTGGGCCCGGCGGCCCCCTTGGCTGCGTAATTCCAACACCAATTCATCTTTGCCATCAGGGCCGGCGAGGCCCCTGATCACGCTTGATTTGGCTCCCCTTTGGATTAAATCGCGATCACTGCTGCAGCGATGGGAGCGCAAACTAGAGAGGATTTCCACTGCCTCAAGCAGGTTGGATTTGCCTTCACCGTTTTGGCCTAGCACCAATAGCCGCGGTGAATCGAGCGCCAATTTCAGGCTGCTGTAGTTGCGAAAACTACTGAGCTCCAGGCGGTGGAGAAGGATGGGGCCTAGGCGGTATTGCAGCTAAGCTAAGCAATGAAGGGCATGTAGCTCAGTTGGATAGAGCGTCAGATTCCGGTTCTGAATGTCGGGGGTTCGAGTCCCTCCATGCTCGTTTTTTCCCTTTCACCCTCTTGTTTCAGATCCAATCCCATGGCGCGAATGCCGTTGGGATCTGAAATGAAGCCATAGGTTTCAAGTACAGGTATCAATTCCTCACCGGCGGCAAGGGAAATACTGCAACCGGGCCATTGTTTACGCATGCGATTTAGGGCCGCATAAACCAATACCTCAAGCAACTTTTGCTTTTCTGGTTGATCCGGCAACACCACCAAATCCCAGAGGTTTGCATTAAGGGCCTCATCACTGGTAACCCGTAAAAACCCCACCAATTGGTTTGCTTTATGCAGCCTCAAAGACCAAGCACTGCGCTCAAGGGCAAGGGCCACGCGACTATCGCTGCGGTTTGGGGCGCCACAACTTTGCAAAAGCCTATTTACCTCGTCTGCGGCGGTGGGCAGTGGTTCCCATTGGAGCTGGTAACCCTCGGGTAATTGAGGTGCAGCGTTAGAGCTGCGGAAATAGGGCATCATTTATTTAGGGCTCAGCCGGTGTTGCGCAAACCGGCGGCAATGCCATTGATTGTTAGTAGGGCACCCCGCAAAAGTTCACTGCGGCTGTAGGTGCGGTTATCGGTTGCTTCCGATTCATTCATGGGTGGTTGACGGTGCTGATTGCGCAACCGCCGCAGTAGGGCTACCTGCAGGAAACCTAGGGGCACAATTGTGCGGTTGCGCAGCTCTACGGATTGCTGCAAACCGGGATCACCATCGAGCAAGCGGCGATGGCCAGAAATCTCTAAAACAAACTCTTTAGTGAGCTGATATTCATTGGAGATTTGCTCAAAAATTGATTCAAATGCCTCGCGGCTTTCGGGACTGCCAAGGGCTTGTACATAGTGATGGGCAAGATCTAAATCAACCTTGGCTAGGGTCATCTCCACCTTGGAGATCAACATGCGGAAAAAGGGCCAGCGCTGATATAAAACCCGCAGCATTTCCATTTGAGCTGGATCGTTATCTAACTCATCGCGAATGGCAGCGCCAACTCCAAACCAACTCGGCAGGAGGAAGCGGCTTTGGGTCCAACCAAATACCCATGGAATCGCCCGAAGGGCGGAAAGGTCGCGGCCGCCGCGCTTGCGGCGCGCTGGCCTTGAACTGATCTGTAATTTACTTATTTCTTCAATTGGAGTTACCTGTTCAAAGAAATCAACCAGATCTGGATTTTCATGCACTAGCGCTCGGTAATGGCGGCGGGAACATATGGCTAGCCGCTCCATTAACTGATTCCAGCTTTCAGTTTCATCTAAATCAGTTCCCAATAAACTGTTTTGTAAAACTGCCGTGGTAACGGTTTCAAGGTTATAGAGAGCCAGTTCCGGTAATGCGTATTTAGAGGCTAGAACTTCGCCCTGTTCAGTAATTTTTATTCGGCCGCTTAAGGTGCCGCTGGGTTGGGCTAAAATTGCCTGATAGGCAGGGCCGCCGCCCCGGCTAACGGAGCCGCCGCGGCCATGGAAAATCCTGAGCCCCACCTGATGGCTACTGCATAAACTTTGTAAAGACATTTGAGCGCGATGAATTTCCCAGTTACTTGAAAGAAAGCCGGAATCTTTATTGCTATCGGAATAGCCCAGCATCACTTCTTGCAGCGGTATTTCCTCATGTTGCAATAAACGTTGGTAGAAGGGAGTTTTAAATAGGGCTGCCATTACCTCTGATGCGCAGCGCAGATCTTCCACCGTTTCAAATAGGGGAACCACCTGTAGGCGCGTGCTGCCCTCCACCGGATCAACCAAGCCGGCTTCTTTGGCCAGCACCAACACCTCCAGCAGATCCGACTGGCTATGGCACATGGAAATCACATAGGTGCGGCAGATGCGATTGCCAAATTCCTGTTGCAATCGCTCCAACATTCGAAACACCGCGAATGTTTCTGCGGTGGCGGCACTCCAATGGGGACCGGTGGGAATCAGGGGCCTGCGGGTTTGGAGCTCCTGCAGCAACCACTGCACCCTTTGGGCCTCATCCATGGCGTCGTAGGTGATGGGCAGTTGTAAATAACAACTCAACTCTGTTAGAGCTTCACTGTGGCGACTGCTCTCTTGACGAATATCAAGGGATGCCAATGTGAAACCAAATATTTGTACTTGGCTTAATAAACGTTGTAATGGTTCGCAGCTAAGTTGAGTGCCCTGCAGGCTGGTGCGGATTAATTCCAGATCACTGCGGAAATCTAAATAGGAGCGGTAATGCAGTTCTGGTGTAACACCTAGGTTGCCAATGCCAGGTGCTGGTTCATTGTTTTCGCTGGGTGCCTCCCAACCAGCTTCTGCTAGTAGGCCATTGCGGTGTTGAGTGAGTTTAAGCCGCTCGAGGATGTAGCAGAGTTTTAGCCTGTAGGGTTCAAGGCGATAGCGGGCTGCAAGTCTTTCATAGATATCTGGAAAACGCAGGCGATCCATTTCTAAAGATTCAAGTAAGGCGCCGCTTACTTGACTCCATTGCATTGAAATACTGAGTTGATCTTTAAGTTGTGCCACTGCTGATATGTAGCGCTCTAACATCAACCTGCGTTGGAAGCAGGCGGTGCGCCAAGTTATATCTGGTGTAACCGATGGGTTCCCATCTCGATCGGAACCTACCCAGGAACCAAAGGTGCAAAATCCATCCTCTGGTGGAGTTACATTTGGGTAGCTAAGGGCTAGGGCTTTGCGAATCCTTTCATTCAATAATGGCATCGCTTGGAATAATACCTGCTGGAAATAATGCAGGGCATAATCAACTTCATCTAATACTGATGGTTTGAATTGATGCAATTCATCAGTGCGCCACCAAAGCCTTATCTCTTCCTCTAATTGTTGGCGCAGTACCTGGCGATCTTCAATCGGGCCAAAGCCGCGGTCGCAACCCTCTAATTTTTGGATCAGATTTGCAACTCGCCGTTGTTTATGGCGCACTGTGTGGCGCACGATTTCGGTGGGATGGGCGGTGAATACCAAGCGCACATCAAGGTCGCGCAGCAGGGGTTCCAGTAGTCCCGGAGGTACGTTTAAGCTGCGCAAACGTCGAAATAAACGTTGAAAGGTAGCGGGTTCATCGTGGCTAGCTAGATGGGGCGTGAAGGGATTTTCAAGGGGGTCGTTATCCTCTTCGCCATGGGCCATTGTTGCTAAATATCTATCTTCTTCAATGTGTTGTTCGAGGATATTTACCAATTGGAAATATAGAGAGAATGCCCTAGCTGCAGCGATTGCTTCAGCTAGATCCATCTCCACGATTAAACGGATAATTTCTTTTGATGTTTCCTCTTCATCACAAAGTTGCTTAAGTTTTAGTAGGCGTTCCGCTTGATCAGGGGGGCATTCACTGCGCAAAACCGTGCGCCAGAGGTCTTCCACCAGTTCAAGCCGTTCGGCTAGCTGCCTCAGGGTGCGGCGGCCCATCAAAATATCTGAACTGGGCAGCGTCTGCCGCATGGGCGGAGCCTTGAGGGGGGAGGGATCATTGATCATCCCAAATAACCGTCGTTATTGGCAGCTTTAAGCGATACCCCTTGCTCTTTCTCTTCCTTTTGCTCTTTTTCTTCCTTTTCCATTGCCTGGGCATCGGCGCCAACTATGGCACTGATGCTTTCACCAGCCTGGAATTTCTCTAGCCAAACCATGGCGGTGTTGCCGTTTAGTAGAAGGCCATCAAGGGGACTTAGCAGCGGCAGAAAGGGGGCAGCTGCGGGCCAACTGCGCAACTGCGCCAATTGATTTAGAAGCCACTCACGGGCATTAATTTCTGCCCCGTCACGCCAATGCATCAGGGTTGCATCAAGGCTGCTGCTGGCTGCTGCCCGGTCGTTTGAATCAGCTAATAGCTGCAATTCTTCAGGGCTTAATTTGCTTGCAAAGAGGGGATCATGTTGGCTTGGCATTTCAAGCAATTGCAGCAAACGCAGTTCCGCAAACGCAGTTATTGCAAGCAGCTCATTGGGATTGGTAATTAGATCACAAATACGCAATTCCACCCTATTTAATAGTTTTGGTCGATCTGGGCCATTCGGCCGCACCGACGACCACAGATGGCGCACATTACGCATATTGCCATTGCTTAATTGCGTTTCCATCCAGGCCATGTAATGGCCATGGCTTGTGAATAGGGGCACCAGTGTTGGCGTGATTGGAAACTGGAGCCACCGCTGGGAATGGGCCCCGGTGGGCTTGCCATCAAGGAAGGGGGAGCTTGCACTTAGGGCCAGCAGCAAAGCGGCTTCACAGCGCAGCAAGCGGCAGGCCGCAAATATTTGTTCTGGATTATCAAGCCCCAGGTTGATATGCACGCTGGCGGTTACAACTCGGGTGCCATAGGTGGCTTCGATGTAGCTGTGGTATGGGTTTTGGCTATCGGAACGCTCAAAACGGCCGCTATCACCCAGGCTCATGGTGCTGCCAGGTAGAAGCGTTAAACCCCTGGGTTCAAGCCAACGGCGCAGGCGACGGCGTGGTTCCAGCAGTTGCTCCAGTTGTTTGCTGTAGCTGGCCTCTGGGGCGGTTATGTATTCAAGGTTGCGGCAATCCGGTTCGGTTACAAAACCAGCTAGGGCGGCTGCTGCTTCAGTTGAACAGCCCACCACCGTGCCATCGGCCCTACCGGTGTAGAGCTCTACCTCAAAGCCTTTTAACAAGCTATTGCTCATGACAAGCAAGCCAAAGCTTTCAGTAATCCCCTTGCCTTGTTGAGGGTTTCTTCGTATTCAGCGCTGGGGTTGGAATCCGCCACAATGCCGGCGCCGGCCTGCACCTGCACGCGCCACCCAGTTTCGCCGTCTTTACAAACAACCATGGTGCGAATTGTTATGGCGGTGTTGAGGGCACCACTTAGGTCCATGGCGCCATAAACACCTGAATAGGGGCCCCGGGCACTGGGTTCCAGCTCATTGATCAACTGCATGGCGCGAATTTTTGGGGCGCCACTCACCGTTCCAGCGGGAAAGCTGGCTTGCAGCAGGTCCCAAACGTCGCAATCGCTGCGCAACAACCCCTCCACCTGGGAAACGATGTGCATTACATGGGAATAGCGCTCGATCACCATCAGCTCCTGCACTGCAACACTGCCCGGTTCGCATACCCGCCCCAGGTCGTTACGGCCTAGGTCTACCAGCATTACGTGCTCAGCCCGTTCTTTGGGATCGGCAAGTAATTCTTTTTCGAGCTCTAGATCGTGAATGGCGGTTTCACCGCGGGGGCGGGTGCCGGCAATCGGCCGCACGCTGGCCTTCACGCTGCCATCGCTTTGGGGATCTGCTTTAACCATCACCTCTGGGCTGGAGCCGATCAAAAACCAGCCGTTGAAGGAGAAAAAGCCCATAAATGGGGAGGGATTAACCATCCGCAAACTGCGGTAGAGATCAAAGGGATCCCGTTGCACTTTTGCTTCAAGCCGCTGGCTTAACACCAGCTGGAACACATCACCGGCAGCAATGTGTTCCTCCGCCTTGCTAACGGCGGCTTCAAAAGCTGCCTTGCTGGTGTTGCTGGTTACCTGAAGCTGATCTGCCGACTGCTCTTGCCATTGCAATGGCGAGATCCCGGCTGGCAAGGGTTGATGTAAGCGTTCCTCAAGGGCCTCCAAGCGCTGGGTGGCTTCGGCGCGGGCTCGGTTTGGATCTTGCCCCTCAACGATATTTGCGTAGCTGATGGCAGTGATCTGGCGACGCACCTGATCAAATACCAAAAGGCTGTCGCAGAGCATCCAGCAGCCATCTGGTGGTTCATCGTTTGCGCGGGGATGAACGGGAACCGTGGGTTCAATCCATTGGATCAATTCATAACCCCAAAACCCAAATAACTGACCAACGGGAGGCAGGTGGGGAATGGGAACGGTTTGATAAGGCTTCAGCTGTTCGCGTAGCAACTGAAAGGGGTTGCCTTGTAGATCAATGCTGTTGCCATCGCGATGGGTGAGGGTGGAGTTGCCAGCGCGACTTGTTAAAACCCAAAGGGGGTCGCTCGCCACAAAACTCCAACGGCCCAACTGGTCGCCCCCTTCAACGGATTCCAATAGAAATCCATAGGGACGCCCATGGCCCACCTTTAGCCAAGTGCTTAAAGGGGTTTCCAGGTCGGCCGGCCAGCGCCGCCACATCGGCTCGAAGCTGCTGCCTTGGTGTGAAGAAACCATCGCGGCTTGGGCAAACAAAAAAGGCGGAACCCAAGTTCCGCCTTTCTAGATGATTAATGGATGAAGCCTGCGCTAGAGGCTTAAAACAGATCAGCTGTCGTAGGTTTCACGGCCGCTGAACTTGAGATTGGCTGGATTTGGATTTTCGCCAATGCGCCTGGGGTTATGGCCCACCATGGGGCGGCCATCTTTTACTTTTTCAGGAAATACACCGTCTTTGGGATGTAGAAATTCGGTGTCCCCACCTGGATAAATCCGGTAGATCTTGTAGTCCTCAATGCGGGGCTTGAACTTGGTGCGCAACTGGGTGCCTAGGGCTAGGCATTGCTCCTTGCGGGCGAAATACATGATGTTTTCGCCTGAATTCATCATTGCGGCACCACCGGTTGGCAGCTCAAAAGCCTGGGCCGAGGAGCTGGTCCAGGTGATTGCATATTTTTCTTCGGTTTCAGCGGCATTTAATAAGCCACCGGTGCTACCGATGAAGCCAGGAAGCTGACCGCTGAGGGTTCCTACCGAGGACATTGAAGCCAGGGAGTGATTTGGCTGGAAGCTAGCACTCAGCGCCGGCACTAAACGCAGGATCGCTGCTCTCTTCACAGCCTTCAACAATGGTGGCTGTGGAGATAGGTAGATAAAGGGTGAGGCTGCTGCCCCGGCGCTCGGTAAAACGACCGCCAAGGCTGGCAAAAAGTTGCTGGGTGGCCTGGGGGCTTAATTGCAGGCTGCCGGTGCCGGGATCCCAAGTGAGCACTGGGCCAATCCTTGCTTCAGGGGCGGGCTCGGCCTGGTCTTCCCCTGGGTTGTGGCTGCCGCTAAAGCGCAATTTCAATTTGTCCCCAGCCGCCTGTAGTTCCACCTTCACCCTCACACCACTGGGAAAGTTGCGACTAAAGCGATCCATCAAGCCAGCCAACATTTTTTCCAGCAGGGCTGCATCGCTCATCACTGCGGGCAGGCCGGTTTCAATCCTTAAATCGAGTTGCAGATCCCGGCGTTGTAGCTGGCTTTCCCAGCCGGGTTGCAATTGCAGCAATAGGGCTTCTAGATCGGTGCGGGCCAGCATCCGCTCCCCCTGGGGTTGCCGTTGGGCTTCTGCTGCATAAAAGATCAAGCCAAAGCGATCTATTTGTTCACTGCATTCAGCATCGATTTGACGCAGGCGGTTTTCGGCCACCGTTGGCAGATCCTGGCGCCGCAATAGGGAGCGGATCAGGGTGCGGATTGTGGCAAGGGGGGTGCGCACCTCATGGGCAAGCGCCTCCAATAGCCCCAGCTGATCAGTGGCACCTGGGGGGGCTTGGGGACCCTTGGGCGCAGCGATCAAGGTGAGCCCAGGGGCGGCGGCAGCTAGGCGTTCAGCCAGGCGGGGCCAAAACAATTCCGCTGCCCTTGCTGAATTTTGCAGGGGGCCAAGTTTTTCAAGTTTTTGCTTCAGGTCGATTGCGGCAGCTGGGTTGTCTTCGCCAAGGCGAGCACCGAGCCGTTGCAGCAGCTGGGCTAATAATTTGTGGTCAAAACTCACTATCAATTGCCGCCGCTGCGGTTCCCCAAACAGGGCAAGGGCTACCTGCAATTTGGCTGTGATCAACACCAACAGGGGATCGGTGCCGTCTGTTTCTTTTAGGGCTAGCTGCCAAATTTTGGGGTTTAAGCCCACACCCTGGCCGGGTAATTCCGGCCGCAAACCTGAGGGGGCAGGGGGCGTCCAAACCCAACCCTGGAAGCGTTGCAACAGGGTTGGTTCATATAGGGCTGGCAGGGGCGCGGCCAGCCATAGGCCATGGGGGCTTGGCTGCTCCAGCAGGGTGTCTTGCAGCACTGCCAGGGCCGCCCACCATTGCCGCCTTGCCCCCTCCTCATCGCCGCGGCCAGGGGGCACTGGCGCAGCTAATTCCTGGCGCAATTCCTCCAGCAATGGTGAGGGGTTTGGCAAAGGTTCAGCGCAATTTGAAACCGTTTCTTTGGGCGCGCCGCTGCACCGACGCCACTAAACCAATGCTGATGAAGTTCACCAGCATTGCAAAGCGGCCATAACTGAGCCAGGGCAGCGGGATGCCAGTTACTGGGCCTAGGCCGATCGTCATCGAAATGTTGATCACCACCTGAAACATCAGCATGGCGAGAATGCCAACAACCACTAATGATTCGAAATCGTTGCTTGCCTTACCTGCTATTTGCAGCAGTTTCCAAGCCAGTAGGCCATAGGCCACCAGCAGCAAAAGCGAACCAATAAAACCAAGCTCTTCTCCGAGGGCACTAAAAATAAAATCCGTGTGTTGTTCAGGAATAAATTGTAGTTTAGTTAAGTTGCCATGTAGTAAGCCAGTTCCAAATAGTTGCCCTGAGCCTATCCCGATGCGGCTTTGAATTAAATGATAACCACCCCCCAGGGGATCTTTGGAAGGATCCAAAAAAAGAATCAATCGATCCTTTTGATAATCCTTGAGTCCATGGGTCCAGAGATAGGGCGTGAGTATGGCGAATAGAGAATTGATGGCCAGGATGATGGCACTACCAATTTGTTTCCAGGGCAGGCTGCGCCAGGCCACAACAGCCAATAAGGCAAACCATGGCAGCAAACCCCAGGCGAAGGTGCCCGCAATGATCGCCGTAAATAAAGGCGCCATCAATAGCAGTAGCCAAGGAAGGGGTAGACCAGCCCAAAAAAGCATTATTAGCAAGATGGCGCCATAAACAAGCGAAGTGCCTAGATCGGGCTGCATGAATACCATCACCCATGGCAACGAAATAACTGCAAGGGGGCGAATTAAATCAACTGGTCTTTCAATGGGATGCTTGGCTAAAATGCCAGCTAGTAATAAAATTGCTGCTAATTTTGCGAATTCTGAGGGCTGCACATGCAAGCCTGCAACTGATATCCAGCGTTGGGCACCCAAGGCGCTGGTGCCCATGAATTTAACTGCAAATAAACTAGCCAATGTGAGCAGATAAATGGGTAGCAATAGCCCCTTTAGTTTGCTTAGATCGAGCTTGGCTAGCAGTATTGCAATCGCTAAACCAACGCCACCTGTTATCCAGTGATTTTTCCAATCGGCCAAGGGTGAATCCCTTTGGGTGCTGGCGATTAGGAGCCCAGCTAGCAATGTGATGGCGATGGGTAGGCCCCAGAGCAGCGGATCGGCATTACCCCAGGGCCATTTGCGTTGGCCCTTTGGGCCACTTTTTATTGCTAGTTGGAGGCGCATTGCTGCCACACCTGGCGGGCAAGGTTGGCAAAGGCCAGGGCAGCAGCGCTTTCGGGCTGGGCCAGGCTGATGGGGCGCCCCTGATCACCGCCTTGCTGCACTGGCAGTTCAAGGGGTATTTGAGCTAGCAGAGGCACCTGGGCTTCTTCGGCCAGGCTGTTGCCACCCCCGCTCCCGAAAATTGGATAGCGGCGTTCCGGTTGATCTGGGGGGATAAACCAACTCATGTTTTCCACAATTCCCAAAATTGCAATATTCATTTGGCGGAACATTGCAAGGCCCCTGCGGGCATCTTGAAGGGCAACTTTTTGGGGGGTTGTAACCACCACCACACCGGCCATGGGCACCGCTTGGGCAAGGCTGAGTTGGGCATCACCTGTGCCAGGCGGTAGATCAACCACCAATAAATCAAGGTTTCCCCAATTCACCTGATATAAAAACTGGCGAATGATGCCATTGAGCATTGGCCCTCGCCATACCACCGGTTGATCGGGGTTAATCAATAGCCCCATCGACACCATCAGCAAACCGCAACTGGCGATAGGTGTTAGGCGCTGACTCGACCCCTCCCCCTCAACGGCTGGAGTTTGTCCTTCAACCCCGAGCATGGTTGGGGCATTAGGGCCATAGATATCAGCATCCAACAAACCCACTTTTAAACCTTGCTGGGCAAGGGAGCAGGCGAGATTTACGGCAACGGTGCTTTTGCCAACCCCGCCTTTGCCACTACTAACGGCGATCACCCTGGCAACGCCAGGAATTGCTTGGGGTGGTTGCAATTGGCCGTGGCCCGCTGCCCCAATCGCTTGGGTTTGGGGGGCGGCGCCCAGTTCAATTTGCACCGAATCAATCCCATCAAGCTGTTCAAGCAGCTCACGGGCCTCCTTCACGATGCGCTCCCGTTGGCCTTGGGCAAAGGCGGGTAGGGCGAGTTGAAAAACAGCTCGGCCCTGCTGCAGCCGTAATTGATTGATCCAGCCCAGGTCGAGCAACGACCTGCCGCTGCCGGCGTCTTGAATGCTTTCTAGGGCCTTGAGGGCCTCATCAGTGCTCACCATGGTTTCCATCCTAGGGAGCCCCGTTACAAAGCCTTGCTCTGGTTGGGGGATCCATGAAAAGGTAACGGCATCATTGTGTGATGTTTTGCTAAATCTCAACCGCCCCGCCGATTCCCGTGAGCGTATGAAGGCCCTCTTGATGGGCCTGCAAAACAGCATCTGCTCCGGTTTAGAGGCTTTAGACGGGGGAGGGCGATTTGCCGAAGAGAGTTGGGTGCGGCCAGAGGGGGGTGGTGGCCGCTCGCGGGTGATGAAGGAAGGCCGAGTATTTGAACAGGGTGGGGTGAATTTTTCAGAAGTGGAGGGCATAAATCTGCCCCCTTCGATTTTGAGCCAACGGCCGGAGGCGGAGGGTGAGCCATGGTTTGCCACTGGCACCTCGATGGTGCTGCACCCCCGCAATCCCTATGTGCCCACCGTGCACCTCAATTACCGCTATTTCGAAGCGGGGCCGGTGTGGTGGTTTGGCGGTGGCGCTGATCTAACTCCCTATTACCCATTTTTAGAGGATGCGAAACATTTTCACCGCTGTTTAAAGGCAGCTTGCGATAGTGTTAATCCAGCCTATTTCCCAGTATTTAAGCCATGGTGCGATGAATATTTTTACTTAAAACATAGGGCTGAAACTCGCGGGATTGGAGGAATTTTTTATGATTATCAAGAGCCAGGAGCTGCCCTTTACCGCGGTCAAAATCCAGATGGAGCGGCTGCTCTGCTGGGGGCAGGCCTGGTGCCAGAGCGCAGTTGGGAGGATCTTTTTGAGCTTGCTTCCGCCTGTGGCAATGCCTTTCTAAATAGTTATTGCCCGATTGTTGAACGTCGCAATGGGCTTGATTATGGGGAGCGGGAACGCCAGTTTCAGTTATATCGCCGCGGCAGATATGTGGAGTTTAATTTGGTATTTGATCGGGGCACAATTTTTGGCTTGCAAACCAATGGCCGCACCGAATCAATCTTGATGTCATTACCCCCATTAGTGCGATGGGAATATGGTTATCAAGTGGAGCCGGGCAGTAGGGAAGCGCTGTTAACCGATTTATTCACCAAACCTCAGGATTGGCTTGCAGATGGCTCATTGCTTGAGCGCTGCACCGCCAGTGGTGCCGTTGGCTAGGCCTCTCTGCAGTGCCCTAACCACCCGTTCGGCGATGGCAGTGAGGCTGGCATCTCGGCTGAGCGGATTGCGTAAATTGCGCTCAAGGGCCCCCTCAAGCCGATCTATTTCCAGCATCGAAATTCCCCGGCGGGGGGCGCCAAGCATGCCGCGATAGTTGTAGGGATAGCCGCCAAATTCCCCGGCTAGGGCCTCATCAAGGCGAGAAAATTCGTAGAGCACAGCAGGAATTATTCCTGGGCCACTGCCATGGGGGCTGTAGGCGTCGTAGTGGATCTCCAGCACATAACCGCCCAGGGCGCTATGGGCTGCCCCCACACTCCAGTTGCTGCGGGGATCATTGCTGTTGGCAATCGTGCGTAAACCGGGGTCGTAGAAGCGCAGATTTAAACCCCGCTGGTTGCCTATTTGCACCACCTTTTGGGCGGTGAGCAAATTCCAATACAACTCATCGGTTATGGCTGGATCCATCGGTGCTGCACCCCTAAGGCCAACTGCTTCGCCAGGGGTGCCAGAACCGCCCAGGCGTTGGGAATCGGCATGGCCAGCAAGAACAAGGATCGCTAGTTCTTGGGGGTGGCTGCGGGTGCCAAGCCAATTTTTAGTGCGGCCCGCTGGCACCGGTAGGGAGAAATCCCTTGGCTGAAGGGTTGGGGCATCAACGCCAACACTATTGAGCAGATCTAGTAATCCTTTGGCTTGTTCTAACGCCCCAGCTGGTGTTGATAGGGCAGTTAGTAAAAGGGAGGCAAGCCAGCTGGCAAGCGGTTTTTTAAAGCGGTGAACTAAGCAGCCTGCCATCGCTGTGGAGATTAAGGGAACGGCCGAGGCTGCGTTCAAGGGCGATTAATTCATCGCGATGGGCCCTCAGTTTCAAGGTGGTGGGAACAAAACCTTGTTGGGGCAAAAGACGCAGCTCAAGGGTTTCTAACCGGCGGGCCCTGATCAGGTAAATGCGTCCTGCTAGCGGACCCAACAAGGCAAGCAGCAGGGGCCAATAACTGAGAGCTGGCAATAATTGACGCAGCACCAAACCAAGGGCGGTGGCCCCTGAAGCGCCGAGCACGCTTAGCAGCACCGCCAAGGGCACACTTGCTTCTACCTGGCCCTCAAAACGCAGTAGCTGCTGCTCTGGATCGCCGGCGATGGTTTGCCATCCCCGTTGCAGCAACCATTGATTTAGGCCCTCCAGCACCTCCAGGGGTGGTCGGGAGCTGTTTACTTCCACCACGGTGGTGCGATCTTTACTAGCCGCCCTCAGAAAGAACAGCAAGCCGATACCCATCAAAAGGGTGAGCAGCAACGTAGAAGAGAGCACCGAATCCATGGCAGTTAGCCAACTACCGGCTTAAAACGGCGGCTGGTAGGGGTAGGGCGTTGATGGTTAGGGAACTTGTTGTAGCGGAATTTGCGGCGGCATGGGCCTCCTCGAGCCACTGCTGCCAAGCGGGCATCAACTCTTGCGCCTCCTGGCGGTAACCCTCGCTGAGGTGCAACATGCGCCTGGGGCGGCCGCGGCTGGGGCAGCGCTGGGTGTAGCTACCAATGGCACCCTCTTGATCCAAAAAGCTGATCGCCTGTTGCAGCACCGTTTCGGATAAACGCAACCTGGGGTGAAGATCCGCCAGGCGATTCATCAATGCGGTGGGATAGGAATCAGCTTCTAGTAGGCAATCGAGAATCCAGCAAACGGCCAGCTCTAAGCCCAGGTATTGGAGGGGTGGTTGGTCGAAGAACCGCTTGATATCGATCAGTCTGTGGTTTTCGTGAAGGCGTCGCTGGGACATGGTGAGGTTTTGCTCTCCTCAAGTACTAACCCAGTCTTGTTTTGAATTGCAAGTGAGAAAGCCGTGATCGTGCAGATTGGCCAGGTTGGTTCCCTTTGTTTTTCCTTCCCATGGCCCCAGAACCATTGCCACCAGCTAAGGAATTCGTAGTTTTTGACTCTGACTTGAATGATGAATGGTTTGAGCGATACCGCGGCACTGCCGCCTTAGCTGTTGATACGGAAGCCATGGGTTTAGTGCATGGCCGCGACAGGCTTTGTTTGGTGCAAATTTGCGACGACCAGGACCGGGTGTGTTGTGTGCGCATCGGCCGTGGTCAAAGCGCAGCCCCCAAGCTGCAGCAACTAATGGAAGCAGAAACAATTGAAAAGGTGTTTCATTTCGCCCGTTTTGATGTGGCTGCCCTTGCTGCCGGTTTGGCAATAAAGGTGAATCCGATTTTTTGCACCAAGGTGGCAAGCCGTTTGGGCCGCACCTACAGCCCCCGCCATGGCCTTAAAGATGTGGTGCAGGAGCTTGTGGGGGTGGAGCTAGATAAGCAAGCCCAAAGCAGTGATTGGGGCCGGGTGGATGAATTAAGTGATCAGCAGTTGGCCTATGCCGCCAATGATGTGCGTTATCTGCTGCCCGCTATGCAGCAACTGCATCGCATGTTGGAGCGGGAAGAGCGGTTGGAGCTGGCCCAGCAGTGCTTTAAATGCATTCCGGTTTTTTCCGAATTGGATCGGTTGCATTTCGGTTCAATATTTGAACATCGCAGCTAATCAATTAATCGCTTACGGATTAATGCAGCGATGGCCGCACTGCCGCCTGGAGGGCCCATGCGTTTGCGGCCAATCCTGCCCAGTTCCAGTTGTAGGGCGGGAGTAGTTAGCAGTAATTCAAGGGCCCTTTGCAGCTCTGGGCCCCGCCGGCATACCCGCACGGCACCGCCCAAGAGGCGGCTTTGCCTTTGGGCAAAGCCAAGGGTGAATTGGGGCCCCGGCCCCGCTAAAGACAAAACTGCGCAACCAATGCCAACGAGCTGCTCCGTTGCAGTTCCGGCGCATGCCACCCCCACCTGGGCCCATGGGGCCCAGGTGGCAAATAAACCGCTACCAAGCAAAAGCAAGCCAGCGGGCCCCCACCATGCCTCCTGGGCCATGGTGCCGGCAGGTATGGCAGTGCTGCGGTAACCCAAGGCGGATAGCAAGGGTTTTAGTTCTGCTGCGGTGGGCCTTGAACCACAGGCAAGTAGCAGTAGCCGATCAGCTGTGGTTTCCGGGTTGGCAATCGCTGATAGCAAACTTTTTAAGTTGCTTAGGGCCTCCGGGCAGCGGGAGCCAGGCAGCACACAAACCCTTTGCATCCCCTTTATGGCAGGCGGTAGTGGCTGGCTTTGGAAGCCATCCATCATTGGATTGCCAGGCGCTAGAGCAGCCACTCCATGGCTCCTTAAACCCCTTGCAGTGAGCGGATCACGGCACACCACCAAGCGGCATCTGGGCCGTGCCATCAGGGCCCATTCCCAGGGGTCCCATTCACTGCCTTTAAGCCTGTGGTAGGCATCAGCCATGGGGCTATGGCCGGGGCCACTACTCCAGGTGTAATTGCTCTTTGGTGTGCCGATGAAGCCATAGGGCTTAGCGCTGCCCCAGGCCAGTAGTAATGGCCATAGATCTCCCACCGCCAGCACCGCCCCCTCCCCTTGGCGGCACCAACGCAGAATGCTTTTGATTTGAGCCAGGCTTAAAAAGCCAACCCCTGCCCAGAGATCTTTGAGCAGGGCCCAAAGGCTTTGGTTGCTAAAGCCGCCGCTGGGTAGGTGTTGCCTGGGGCCAAGCAGTTCCACATTTTCTAGAGCGGCAAAACCATTGCCCTCCCCCACCAGAGGAAGAACGCTGATCCTTAAATTTTCGCCATGGCAACTGGCTTGTTCTTGCAGGGCCTTAATCAAGCGCATGGCGATTAGGTCTTCCCCATGGCCATTGCTGAGCAGCAGCAGGCGAGTTGTCATTGGGGCGACTGGTACGATCCGATCTTGGGATTTTGATTCCCGGGCCGGCGGCATGGCCAAGTGGTAAGGCAGAGGATTGCAAATCCTTTATCCCCAGTTCGAATCTGGGTGCCGCCTTTGATGAAATCTCCCAAAAGCGTTACTACTAATGAGTTTTTAGAGATTCTCTCAAGATGTTATGCGGTAGGTGAGATCTGGTTTTATTTGGGGTTGTTGCTGGGCACCCAGAATTCACCTGCCACAGGCCCAACACCGCTCACCCACCCTCAGCACACCGCCCCACCGCTAATTCCACGTACTCAAAGATGCTTTGGATCAGTGGCAGCCAGCTGTGCCGGTCTGGGGCGTCCTCCAAGGGCAAGTCGTCGTAACGGAAGACGGTTCCGAAAGGTGTGAGGGCATCCAGGTTGTCAAATCTCTCAGGCAGAGGAATGCCATGGCTTTGCAGGAGATCGAGAAGTAGGCCAATGTTGTGACTTCGGGGATAAGGGTGCCCTTCCAGGGCGAGCAGTGCCTTGATTAGTTTTTCGGCGGCTTGTTGAGCGTGATAGCCGAGGGTTTAATCGCTGATTTCTCGGTCTTCAATCAACTTATTGAGCACGGCCATATCTTGGGCGGCCTTGCGCAACAACAGCTGGGCCTGGTCAGAGGGAGTCATGGAGCACCCTCCCATCCTTGTGTGCGGCGTACTCCAGCGTTCCCGGAAGCAGGCAACGTTTATCGAAGCTGGCCTGACTGGTGACTACCAGATCAACGGACATCAATACACCGCGCAGGGTCCTTTGCAGCCGCAGCATCTCGCTGTAGCGGCTTTCTACCTCAGGTTCCACCACCAAAAGGTCGAAATCGTTGGCGGCAGACAGGTTCCCGTGGGCGGCCGATCCGAACGCGATCAGCCGCAGTGGCGAAGCCGCATCTACAAGCCGGCTTATTACTTCGTTAACTTTATCGGCCGTTACAGCCCATGGGTGGCTGGAACCACTGGGGGCGAGATCAGGGCTGACTTGGTTCATGGGACTAAATCCTGAGTTTCAGGTTAAGGGCAACCGTGGCATCTAATCGCCCTGTTCCGATGGGAGCAGTGTCCAACAAGCACTCCTGAACCTGCCACAGCAAACCAAGAAGTGTCTGGCACTTCAATCAATCCTGTTAGTAAAAAATTTGCCAGCATCTGGGTAATGAGATTAAAGGCAATCTGGGGAGCCAGCGAAGAATATTGGATAGGTATTATCGATGCTACTTATGGAATCATCCAGACTTTACTTGTAATTGAACTACCTATAGTTATATTAAAAGTATAGAGAATCAGAAGCCTCAACCGCAATCAATGGCATGCATTTAGATCGGGGCAACCATTATAGTGATTTTGCTATTTCTACAATAAAACATGACATCTGATTGCATCAAAAGGTGCTTCTGTATAATATCAATAAAACCGGCGATTATCGCAGTTTTTGGAATTATTGCAATTGTTTATTTGCTTTCAACAGTACTTGCGAAGTTGGGGAAAAGACAACTTGGGCTAACCCAAAAAAAGAGAATAGTTGGATTTCATATTTTGAGCATCATCAACAAAGGCTTTCACCACTGCATTTACTGGTGTAGTAGTGCTCTCACTTCTTGCTTACATGCAACCACTGCGGAATGGCGGGCAAACGCAACCAATTGACTTTCAGGCAGCACAAGCAGAGAAAGAGGTGTAAGGCCATCCAGGGAGGGAGCGTGATGGATCCTCCTCCCTCTCTGGATCCTGTTCCCTAGCCAATTTTACGGTTGCCGCTTAGAAACTGGCTGTGGCTTCCCAGCGTTGTCCTTGGATTGAGCGGGCTTTGCAGCTCACTGATTTGGCTTCCAGTTTGCAACTACCAAGCACTGGCCAAGCCTTTGGCATTTCTTCTGCAACGCCATTGCGGTTGTAGGCCACTTCACTAAGGCTGCTGAGTTCAAGTTCAAGTGGCCCGTTTAATGCGCAACGGGTGTTTTTACATTGCAATGATCCTTGGCTGGTGCCTGCAAAGGTGAGTTGATCACTGGTATCAATCTGCTTGCCACGGGCAATAAAACGCAAACTGATCACATCTTTTTGGAGTTGATCAAGCACCAAACGGCTACAGGGGCCTTGGGCTTGATCTTCCAAATTCCTACTGCAACTTTTAGTGATCAACATCAAAGTGCCAATGTTTTCGGCTGTTCTTTGGCCTAGGGCTGGATAATTAAAGAAGCCAGCAAGGCATAGAGATAGGAAAAACAGGGGCAGAAACCGTTTCATGGCAAAGCACTAGCTGGGGGCATTGTGATCGGATTAGTAGCCGCTGTCGGCAACGCAGATACCTTCACAGCTAATCCCGTTGCTTGCAGTGCGGCCGCAGTGGTTGCATAAAACTGGCTCCTGCTTTTTGTCACCAGCTACTTCCTGGGTTGCTGGCCCAGTTGGTGGATTGCTTCGCTCCTCAATGGTGGAGGGCATCAGCTACTCAAAGGTCAGGGCTCAACACCACAGGCAGCACCGATGGTGGTTTTAGTGCTTGTTCAGAGGCGTCGTCTGCGTTGGCTTGATCGCCGCTTGCTTCGGGTTGTGGTTGAGTTTCACAGGCGGTAAGCGCCTCTTGCAAAATTGAATCAAAGGTTTGGCCTGGCAGGCGATGGCGGGCCACCTCAAGAAAGGCGCGAGCAAGGGATTCGCCAGCGGCCGCATGCAATCTGGGGTTGTCCCGGCGACGGGCCTGTTCATGGGCCACCGAACGCAAAAAACGGTCGGTAACGTCGCGTTTGGTGCAGGCGCGGATTAAGCCGTCATCGCGCAGGTTCGCCCCCCCCAGCTGTTCCAATTCGGTGATTCGCCGTTGCAGGCTTTCAAAAACCTCCTGGGCTTCCTTCTCAACGGTTTCCAATTGACCATCAGACATCTGTGGCAGGTCGGCCACATAAACCTTGCCGTGGTCGGCCAGGGTGAGGTAGGTGGGCCTAGGGCCATTGCGCATTTGCTGCTCTGCGCCAAAACGCTGGGGGCGGTTTGGTGGGATCGGGCCAGCGGAACTACGACGGCGGGTGATACGGGGCTGATTAAGGGACACTTCGCTTGAAATCACTTCGGTTAAGAGACCTGGTTAGCCAGGGGTACTTGCAAATTGATCATTTAGTTTGACAGATCTTCGGGGGCATTAGGCCCCAGCTGGTAATCCAGTTACACCAGGGGAGCCGGCTTCGATCTGGCCTAGGGGCCAGGCGTTTAGGCCAAGGCCATTAATGAGCTCTAGATAGGGATTTAAGGAAACATCCGGCACCACCAAAACAAAACCAACCCCTTGGTTGAAGGTATGCCACATATCTGCCTCTGGCACATCGCCCAGCTGTTGCAACCAGCTGAATAAAGCGGGTTTTACCCAGCTATTTGAATCCACATGGGCCCTTACCCCTTGGGGCAAACATCGGGGAAGGTTTTCAGGTATCCCGCCGCCGGTGATGTGGGCCATGCCGTGCAGGGCTAAACCCGATGCTCGCAGCACTTTCACAAGAGGTGCATATAACTGTGTTGGTTGCAGTAAAGCAGTGGCGGCTGAGCTACCCCCAAGGGCGGGCTGGGAAGCATGGAGATCGATGTTGTTATCGCTAATGATTCGGCGCACCAGGCTGAAGCCATTGCTGTGAACCCCGTTGCTAGCAACTGCCAGCAAGCGATCACCGGCTGTGATTTTGCTGCCATCGATTAATTCATCCTCTTCCACAACAGCTACGCAAAAGCCAGCGAGGTCGTATCTACCGGCGGGATAGAAGCCAGGCATTTCAGCAGTTTCTCCCCCGAGGAGAGCGCAACCGCTCAAGCGACAGCCCTCGGCAATACCCAGCACTACCTCGGCCATGGCATCGGGGCTGAGTTTTCCCGTGGCGATGTAGTCAAGAAAAAACAAAGGTTCAGCGCCGCAGGTGATCACATCGTTGGCGCACATGGCTACTAGATCGATGCCCACGCCATGGTGGAGTTCACAGTTTTGAGCCAGTTCCAGCTTGGTGCCAACCCCATCGGTGCCAGCCACCAAGATTGGTTTGCGCATGCCGGCTGGCAGGCGGCAGAGGCCGCCAAAACCGCCCAAACCCCCCAATACCTCTGGCCTGCGGGTGGCTTCCACGCTGCTGCGGATCCGATCAACAAAGGCCCTGCCAGCTTCCACATCAACGCCAGCGCTGCGGTAATCCAAAGCAAACCTCGCTTTATTGGCCATGCTGACCTACCCAAAAGCAAAAACCACGCCCGAATTTGCTAGACGCATTTGAGATTGGCACAAGCTTTGATCAGTGCCGCTTATGGCGCTGATCGGATTTCCTGATACTTTGTTCGCTTAATTTGCGGCGAGAGCCTCTGCTACCACGTTGATTTAGCGATTGATAGCATTTCCTGATCAGAGATTAGGGCGATTGCCTGAACGAAACCCACCGTTTATTTGGTTTAAATTCGATCCGTTGTTCAAATCATCAGGAACTGCAACGGGCTTTTCGTTATCAGAATCTTGTTTTTTCTGATCACTAATTGCATCTTTTTTAACCGTTGAATTGGGTGGATCAAGGTCTCCCAGTTGCTGTTTAACAGTCAGTTTCGTTTGTTATGCAAAATTTTCACGCTGCAAAGCTCCTGATCTCCAGCGCCCTGCTCTGCATTGGCACCGTTGCTTCAACGGAGGCCCCAGGTTTGGCCCAGGAGAACACCGAGCCTTTGCTAAAGCTCACGGCGATTGCTGAGCCCGCCTCCACCCCATCTCTCAACCTTGAGCTGCCCGGCCTGGATTCACCCTTGCCCGTTGCACCAAGAACCCCTTCCCTGAGGCCCACCCCAAGGGTGCTTGCCTCCAGCCAAGGGGAAGCGAGCTGGTACGGCCCAGGCTTTTTTGGCAATCGCACCGCTAACGGTGAGGTTTTTAGGCCCGGTAGCCTCACGGCAGCCCACCGCAGCTTGCCTTTCGGCACCAAGGTGAGGGTTACCAACCTTTGGAATGGCCGTACTGCCGTGGTGCGCATCAACGACAGGGGCCCATTCCATGGCGCCCGGGTGATCGATTTGGCCCACGGGGCCGCCCACGAACTCGGTTTGATTGCTTCCGGCACCGCAAAGGTGAAGCTAGAAGTGCTCCAGTAAGCACTTCCCATGGCTGAAATCGCCCTGCTCCAATCCCTTCAAGATTTGGAGCAATGGAAAAGAGCTAGCGGCAAACCAATTCATTTCGTACCCACCATGGGCGGCTTACATGCTGCCCATGGTGGGCTTTTTACTTTGGCTGCCGCGCCTGAAGCAAGGCTGCTTGTGAGTGTGTTTGTTAATCCGCTCCAATTTGGCCCCACTGAGGATTTTGAACGCTATCCCCGCCAATTGCAGGCAGATTTGAACTTGGCGGCGGCCCATGGAGCAGATGCCCTTTGGGCTCCCCAAAGCATCGATATATATCCCCTTGGCCAGGGGGGACTCACCCAAGTGATGCCTGCCCCTGATTTGGTGAAACATCTTTGTGGCGCAAAACGGCCAGGCCACTTTCAGGGTGTTTGCACGGTGGTAGCCCGCCTGTTGGCCCTGGTGAATCCCAGCCGAATTTATTTGGGTGAAAAGGATTGGCAACAGCTGCAGGTGCTGCGCCGCATGGTGTTGGATCTGGGTTTGCCCGTGCAGGTGGTGGCTTGCCCAACCCTGAGGGAAGCCGATGGCCTGCCATTTAGTTCCCGCAATGCCTATCTCAGTGCTGCCCAACGGCAACAGGCGGCGGCCTTGCCCCAGGCCCTGGCTGATTTGAAGCTGGATGTTGATGCTGAAATGCAGAATGGGGAATCACTGCTGTTGTGGGTGCGGGCTCGCCTTGAGGCCGCAGGTTTAGCAGTGGAGTATCTGGAACTGGTGCAGCCCTTGAGTTTGCAGCCCCTGCAGCAGCTGGAGGGTTCTGCACTACTTGCTGCTGCCGTGCGATGCGGCAGCACCCGATTAATCGATCACCGTATTTTGATGACCCGACTCCCAATTGTTGCCATCGATGGCCCCGCCGGCGCCGGCAAGAGCACTGTTACCCGCTTGGTGGCCCGGGAGCTGGGCCTGGTTTACCTAGATACCGGAGCCATGTATCGAGCTGTTACCTGGTTGCTGCAAAGCGAGGGGCTTGCGCCCGAGGAGAGCCCTGAATTGGCCAATGCCCTTGGGCAACTCAATTTGCGGCTAGAGGCCCAGCCGGAGGGGGATCAATTGGTATGGGTGAATGGCGAAAACGTAACCGAGCAGATCCGCACGGCAGCAATAACAGCTGGGGTATCTGCGGTGGCAGCATTACCAAGCGTGCGCTTGGCGCTCACCAGCCAGCAGCGCCGTTTTGGCGCCAAGGGCGGCCTGGTGGCTGAAGGGCGTGACATTGGCACCGCAGTGTTTCCCCAGGCTGAGCTCAAGGTTTTCCTAACGGCAACCGTTGCTGAAAGGGCCCGGCGCCGGGCGGCTGATCTGGCGGCCCGCGGTTTGCCGGTGCCAGCCTTGAGCCAGTTGGAGCAAGAAATTAGCCAAAGGGATCAGCTTGATTCCAGCAGGGCTGTTGCGCCTCTATGCAAAGCGCCAGATGCCCTTGAGCTAGTGAGTGATGGCATGGCTATAGAGCAAGTGGTTAGCCAAATCGTGGCCTGGTTCAAGGAGCGGGCCATTTTTCCAGAGCCTGGGCAGCCCGCAGGCGCACCACAGGGATAAACTCCTCCTGCATTTGGCAACGGCAAAGCAGCAATTTGCGGCTGGCCTCGGCATAGGCAGCAGAGGCATTAACAAGAAAATTCTCCAAACCCACAACGGCTGCGTAGCGCACCACCCATTCGCCATCGGCGCAACCGAGGCTGAGGCCAGCAAGGCAAATCTGCATGGTTTCTAAGCGTTGCGATTCGGGTAGTTCATTTAGCTTTAGGTAACCCAAACCCATTGCGGCAGCTCGCCGCACACTGGGGCCGATATCTTGCTCGATTGCTCTTTTCAGCACGGGCAAGCCGCGGGGATCACCGATATGGGCTAGGGCGCGCACAGCCCAAGCCCTGGCTCCATAGTTGTGTTCATCTAAGTTGTTAAGTAAGGAATCAACCGCTGCGCTGCCGCAGGCAATCAAGCCATCAACGGCTGCCACGGCAGCACCGGGATTATTTATGCCAAGTAAGGCGATTAAGCAGCTAATAGCTGCTTTTTGATCACTGGAATCGGGCTCTAAATTGGGGCAATACTCCACCAAATTGCGTGTGGTATCCACCAATTCCTGGGCGCTGGCTGCTGTTTGCACCGCTAGTAAATAAGAATTCAATAACGGGTTCAAAGCAAGCCATCCATTAGGGCGAGCAGTTCTTTTTCCCTGGCGCCAAGCGCCCCAGGATGGGGCTCCCCCAGGGGCTCCTCAACTAAACGGCGTAGGGCGATCAATTTCAAACTATTTTCTGCCAAGCAGCCGCTGATTGCCTCTGCCGCCGGCCGCCAGCCGCAGGCGGCAAGATCCATCAGAGCAGCACGGCGCATTTGTAATTGCGGATGTTGGAGTAACGCCACCATGGGTTCAGCCCATTTCGCTTCGCCACTCAGTTGTAGTAGGGCCCGTGAGGCAGCACTGGCTACCAAAGGCCTGCTGTGGCACTGAAATGCTTCAAGGGCTTTAGTTGATTCTGCACTGGCTTTAATGCCGCTCACCAGGTAGATCTGGCCAATTGCTTCCAGAAGGGCCTCACAGGGCTCTGCCAAATTCAAACCATTGCCCACTGGCTCGCCGGCCAATGGTTGTTGTAACCGCCCCATCAGCGCCGCAATGGCAACTGGGTCGCCCAGTTCACCAAGGGAGCGGGCTGCTGCTTCCCTTAGGCCGTGGTCTGGATGGTTTAAGGCTTTGAGCAGTAGCGGTAAGGCCGCCTCAGCTTGCAATTTGCCCAGGGAACGGGCAGCACTCCTGCCAACGGCAAGTGCCTCTGGTTCTAATTGAATGGAATTCAGCTGCCTGTTAAGGCAATTAAGCAATAGCGGGATTGCCTCAGGGTGGCTTGAGCGCATGCGACCTAACCACCAAGCGCCGTAACACTGCAGGCTGGGGTCGTCCTGTTGGCTTAGGCGCTCAAGGGCCTCGGCTTCGCTTATGGGCTCATTACTTGGGATGCTGTTAACCATTGCCCCAATTTATTTGAAGAACATGAAAAAACCCCCCTTCAGAGAAGGGGGGTTTGAGAAAACAAATCAACTGAGAATCAAGTGAGAGCGTTGATTGCGTAGTCGATGTAGTTGTTTGCTTCGGTGGCTGCTTCACCACTCAAGCCATGGTTGGCTTTGATGTACTTGAGAGCCTCTACATACCAGGAGGGAGATAACTCAAAAGTGCGGTTGATTTCATCAAGGCCGGCGATCAAGTAGTCGTCCATGGGGCCTGTGCCACCTGCCACTAGGCAGTAGGTAACCATGCGCAGGTAGTAGCCAATGTCGCGGGAGCACTTGGTTTTGCCTTCAGGGGTGGCGGCAAAGTTAGGGCCCTGCATCTGGGTGGTGTAGGGGAACTTTGAATACACCGCTTGGGCAGCACCGTTTACGAGGCTGTCGGCTTTTGCAGTAAGGGCCTTAGCTGCATCAAGGCCAGCTTTTGCACGGTTGAAGCGACCGAAGGCACCTTGAATCTCAGTGTTGCTGAGAAAGCGACCCTGGGAATCTGCGGCTGAAACAGCCTCGGTAAGGGGGGTTTTCATTGGTTGATTGGGTGAAAAGGTTTAGAAAATTCCGGCGGATTCTTCAAGCAACAGCGGCTGCAGCACGATCAAAATAAGTGCCAATTTCACTGATTAGGGCGGTGCAATCACCAGCGGTGATGCCATTGCGATCGTTAGCAATCGCGATGGCAGACTGCTTCATCAAATTCACGCCGGTGGCCACAGAAGAGCCAGGGGTGCCAAGGGCTAGGTAGGTTTCGCGCAGGCCGTTTAGGCAGCGATCCTCGAGCACTGAAGCATCACCGGCAAAAATTGCATAGGTGACATAACGGAGGATGATCTCCATGTCGCGCAGGCAAGCTGCCATGCGGCGGCTGGTGTAAGCGTTGCCCCCTGGTGCGATCAATGCGGGTTGCTCAGCAAACAACTGGCGGGCTGCATTGGCCACGATGGTTGAAGCGTTGCTGGTGATGCGGTTGACAGCATCGAGACGCTTATTGCTGTCCGAAACCATCTTCGCGAGAGCATCGATCTCACCAGGATTTATGAATTGTCCCCGGGCGTCTGCCTGGGCAAGAACCCTCGTGAAGGCGTCGAACATTGTGAAAACTCCTTTGGATTGCTGCTGGTGGATACCACAGAGTTGGTCTGGGAGGGCCGAAAGCTCTGCCTATCCCGTCGATGGGATTCTGACCAATAACGCCTCTATCCTTGAACTGTGTTCACAATGTTTAACGACAAATTTTGAGGCGAAGCTAATTTGGCACCTGGGCTTTTAACAACATATTTTTGGCATATAAACTCAAAGGTCGAACAAAACTTTATGTATGTAGGTTTCTGTCCATTCGGCGCCGTGGAAGCGGCTAAGCATTCCCCTGGCTGGATCTTTCAAGGCTCGATATTTTGAATAGCGTAATTGCCCCTCAAGCAGTTTTTCGCTGCGGCTTTTATCTACGGGGCAAGCTTCGTTAACTAATGATAAGTAGAGATTTAAATACGATATGAATGCTGGCATAACCGCCGCTTGGATCAGTTGATCACCTTCAGCTCCTAGGGGGATGCGCGTCCAGAGGAAGCCTGGCGAAAAGAAAGGCTCTGCTTCGGCTGGTATCGGCCCACCGCTGGGCAGATGAACACTCCATTGGCTGTGCAAGGGGATCAGCTTTTCCCACACCGCCTGGGTGTGAATGGCATCGTTTTTAAGGGCCGGTTGCAGGTCTAGGGCTAAAAGATGGCCATTGGGAAGCGTTACTAAATCAGCCCCAAAAAAAGGCAGCTCAAATTCACAGCTGGGGTTGATTACAAAATTCAAAACCGATGCGGCATCACCGCCTTCAACGCAGGCGGCCCGCACCTGGCGCAATTTGTTTGTTCTACAAGCCCAAGTGGCTGTTGTTACTTCAAATGGCCTTGATGCTGATCCGCCCTTATCTGAACGCCAAAGAAAAGGCTCGGGCACCGGGTAGGGCTGGGGCTCAAAGGGAGTGAGTAACTCCACCGCCTTATCTAGAAATGCTTGCCAGCGCCATCCAGGCAGAACTACTGGGCTGAGGCTGGAACTACGCATGGGGGCCGTCGCTGGCGGGGAATAGGAATTGATGCAGAAATTTGTCGGCCCATTCCTTACCGAAATGGCTTTTAAACAAACCGTGGGCAGGATCGCGCTCGGCACTGTAAATATCGTATGCAATTTGTAGATGCCTTACTTCGCTGGCAGCGATCAACGAAAGCTCAGGTTTGCTCTGTTTATCTAGCTCCCAGTAGCAGTTCAAAAACGCATTAAATGCTTTTGGCAAAGATGTGGATGCCTCCGCTGCACCGCCGCGGCAAAAAAGCAGCCAAGGGGAGAAATATTGATGGGGATCAAAGGATCGCATCGCCTCTTCACCACTTAGTTCGGGGTAAGTGCCATGCAGCTGTTTCAAGCCTTTGAAATGTTGATCGAAATAGCTTTCAGCTTGAATTAAAGGCTGGAAATCAAGCACAGCCACCAATTTCGACTTTGCCCCAAACCAGAGCAGATCAACCCCCATCAGGGGCATGTCCCTTTGATACTCGGGATATGCAACCGAATTAAGCACCTGCAAGGATTCGCCGGCATCGAGCCTGGTCACCCGCCAGCGCCGGAAGCCCGGCACAGCCCACAACCAATTTTTTATGCTGCTTTTGCCACTGCTGGAGTGGCATTCCTTGAATTCAGCCGGTAGGGCGAGCTCTTCACCACCGGCCGCTTGGATTGTTCCCTGGAGTTCATCTAGAAAGGGGTCAAACATCAGCTTTCAGCCAGCATTTGAGCTTGGGCGGCGATGGCTTTAATCGTTTCTTCATTTGGGCAGCGCAGTTCGGTGCAATAGGTGGTCATGGAAACCCCATCCAGAAATTGCACTGAACTCACTCGCATGCGCACCTGATCAGTAACAAACCAACAGCGTTCAATGCCCACATTTGTGTCGTATCTTGTTGTTATTGAGAGCACCCCATCTTCAGCAAAGTGATAGGTGCTAACCACGGCTGCTTTTTCCACATAACCTTTATCCCGCAATAAAAAGCCTTTGCTTCGATCTGCTTCATGGGGCACATCAATTAATACCGCCGCATTATCCGGATCCCTTGAACCCTCTGTGAGGTTGCTTTCCCACCAAAAACGCGCCCCTCCGGCCGCGCTAGCTGGATTAACCCCAAGTGCAGCGCAAATCTTGATAACACTGGGATCTTCCCGATCAAAGGGGGCGATGATCAAATTTGAATCCCCTGCTTCATCGGCTTGATGGTCGAGGTGGTGAACAGCCCTGCGGGTTAACCAGGTTCCTTGGCTGGCAGCAAAAAAACCCGCCATATCAAGTGGGGCAGGCTGCTTGCCAAGGGGCTGCGCAACGGTTTTTTGCATAATCAACCCAGTTGTGCCTGGCCTTGAAGTTGGCTCAGGATTGCTTCTATACGTTGTAGTTCGGGATGATCAGCAAGGGAGGCATCCACCTTTGCTTTGGGTAGGCGCAGCTTTTGTCCGAGGGTAACCACGTCGTTACGAAGGCGATCGCGGTAGCTGCTTAGTTCTTGAATGGTTTCCAGTAGTTCGCTGGCACTGGGTTCTGGGCTAACGGTTTCAACTGCAATCGGATCAACCATCTTGCTGATTTAGCGATTTTTTTAGACTACATAAGGGAAACAAGCGCGCACTAAATCTAAACAAAATCTTAAAAGGAGCTGCTATTGAAAAGTGATGCACCTTTTAGCTCCGCTGCGAATTTGTTTTCAAAACTAAATTCGATGACGAAGTTTTACGTGATTGCCCCTTTTTGGGGTGCTAGCTAGGAGAGAAAGCTTACGGTTCTGGGGTGCTTGGCAAGGGTTGTTAAAACCCAACTCCCAAACGCATAACCAGTACTGCTGATTTGCTCAGGCCCCCCCTGGCTTTTTCGGTAGCTTTATCCACCCCATAGTCCTGCTTTCTCATGCTCGACGCCTTTTCTCGCGCTGTTGTAAGCGCTGATGCCAAAACCGCTCCCCTTGGTTCTGGCGAACTTGCCTCACTGCGTAACTATGTTGCTGAAGGCAACAAGCGCCTTGATGCCGTTAACGCCATCACCAGCAATGCTTCCTGCATTGTGTCGGACGCTGTAACCGGCATGATCTGCGAAAACACAGGCCTGATCCAGGCTGGTGGCAACTGCTACCCCAACCGTCGCATGGCAGCTTGCCTGCGCGACGGCGAAATCGTGCTTCGCTACATCAGCTATGCACTGCTCGCCGGCGATGCCTCCGTGCTCGACGACCGCTGCCTGAATGGCCTCAAGGAAACCTATGTTGCCCTTGGCGTGCCCCTTCAGTCCACTGCCCGTGCAGTTTCGATCATGAAGGCTTCCTCCACAGCCCACATCAACGAAACCAACACCACCGGCACCAACCCTGTGGAAACCCGTTTCCGCAAGATGGAAACCGTTAAGGGTGATTGCTCAGCCCTAGTTGCCGAAGCCGGCACCTACTTCGACCGCGTAATCAGCGCCCTCAGCTGAACATTCAGCTAGGAATTTTCTCAACAACGCAAACTTCCACCTAAGGAACACTCGATGAAATCCGTCGTAACAACCGTTGTGACCGCCGCTGACGCCGCTGGTCGCTTCCCTTCCCAGAACGATCTGGAAGCTGTTCAAGGCAATATCCAGCGCGCTGCTGCCCGCTTGGAAGCTGCTGAAAAGCTGGCTGCCGGCCTCGACAAAGTCACCAAGGAAGCTGGTGATGCTTGCTTCAACAAGTATCCCTACCTCCGTCAACCCGGTGAAGCTGGTGAGAACCAGGTGAAGGTAGACAAGTGCTACCGCGACTTGGCCCACTACCTGCGCCTGATCAACTACTGCTTGGTTGTGGGCGGCACCGGCCCCCTCGACGAGTGGGGCATCGCTGGAGCCCGTGAGGTGTATCGCACCCTGCGTCTTCCTACCGCTGCCTACGTTGAGGCCCTCACCTACACCCGCGACCGCGCTTGTTCACCCCGTGACATGAGCCCCGAAGCTCTCAAGGAGTTCAAGGCTTACCTCGACTACACCATCAACGCCCTTTCCTGAGCAATTAACCGCTTAGAACTATCAGGAGGCCTTTATGGCCTCCTTTTTTATTTTCTATTAGCAGCACAAATCCTGTTTAGATGACTGAATCCCCTGCTGAAATCCCAGGCATTGATCAATTGATCAAGGATCTAGAACATCCAAATCCCTATGTTCAAACCGAGGCATTTCTTGCATTGGTGCGCCATTGGCCCGATGAATCACTGCCCAGGTTGTTAAATTTGCTTGATCAGGAAAATGTAACGCTGCGCCGTGCATCAGTGCGCGCCATAGGTGCATTTGGTGAAAAGGCGTTGATTCCATTGGCCACAAAGTTTGCACAAAGCGCTGATGCAACAGTTAGGGCGAGTTGCGTTAAGGCCTACGCCCAGGTGGCTTCCAATTACCGTGGCATCACTTTCCCCGTTGAAGCGATCAACAGCCTTGAAAATGCTTTGCAGGATGAATCACCAGTTGTTGCATTAGCTGCTGTGATGGCTCTAGGACAGGTGGGTGAACCAGCCCTGCCGCTATTGATGCAAGTATGCCAAGGGGATAATCCTGCATTGGCAGTGGCTGGGGTTAATGCAATGGTTGAAATTAAAAACCCTCAGATATCGGCTTACTTGAAAGATTTATTGCAACGTAGTGAAACGGATTCCTATGTTAAGGAAACGATAGAGTCTGCCCTTAGCCGAGTTGATTTATTGCAAGTTTAAAAATAGCTTGAACTGAAGGATCGCCCTCGATAGCAAGGCATTCCTGAAGCCTTGGGATTGCCTCAGCAGCTTCTAATTTCATTAATGAAAGGGCGGCATTTTTTCTTACTTGATCACTGCTATCTGTTAATTTCGGTATTAATAATGGATAGGCCCATTCCGGTTCATTTAATTTGCCAAGTAAGGTGGCAGCCTCGGCTCTAACCTCTTGGCAGGAATCGGCGAGGGCATCTACTAAAAGATTTCTTGCCTGGCTATCTTCTAAGGCTTGTATTTGATCTCCCAAGGCTGCAATTGCTGCAGTTCTAATTTTGTGATTGTTTGATTGTGCGGCGATTTTTAATGCATCCGCCGCTTGCGCTCCTACAAAGGCAAGCCCCCAACTGGCAAGTCCCATTTGCATTGAGCTGGCAGCTGGATTAACTAGTACCTCTAGCAATGGTGCAACTCCCTCCGCTCCAACAGCTGCAATAGCACCCACTGCCGATCCTTGAACAACGGGATCAGGATCTTCTAATAGGGCTTTAACCAAGGCTGGAATCGCTTTTGGATCCCCTATTAAAGTGAGTGTTTTTGCGGCAGCTCTTCTCACAGTTACATTGCCATGGCTAGTTAAAGCCCTGCAAAGGGGCAGCACCGCCGCCTTGCCAACTACCCCTAAACTCTCGGCAAATGTAAGCCTGGTTAGTCCGCGTTTATCACCAAGACCAGCTACCATTTTTTCTATCAACTCAGCATCTTGGGCCGGAGCTCTGCCCTCCCGCAGCTGCTGCTTAAGTTCAGATGCTAATAAAGTAGCCTCCTCCTCACTTAATTGCCCCTGGCCATCATCGAATGGTGCAGATTCTGGCAGCATGATTTGAATAATCCCCTGGCTAATTCATTGTTATGCTAGGTTACATCAAGCTTGATGCACTCATCATGACAATCTTTATTGTTTCGCATAATTTGCAAATCAATTCAGCGGAGGTTCCAGCATTCTCTGCCGCTGAATTAGCTGATGCATTGCAAAATGAAAATCCTCAATTAACCTCTGCCATGGCTTTAAATCATCCCCATTGGATGCTTAAGGTGGAATCCGAATTAGATGTTAACAACATGGCTGAGGCGTTATTGAATACATGGCGCCTAGTGCGTTTAAAGCTTGGCCACACGTTCAATCACACCGCCATCGCCCTTGGGGGGAGAAAAGATGATAATGCAAATCCCAGTTCACCCCTGCAAATTGGCAGCTGGGGCGTAGATTTGGTTGAAACAATCGATTCTGATGCTTTTCTGAGAAGTATCAACTGGGATGCCCTTAAATCCGGCAGACCAGTTGATGCGGTGTTTGAGAAGATGCTAAAGGGCAATTAAATCAGCGCTTGCGGCGCTTAGCGGCAGGTTTCTCGGCCGCTGCATCGGAATTATCATGCCCGCTGGTTTGATCATGGGCATTTGCATTGGAAGTAGCTCCGGGTTTCGATATGTTTAAGCTGCAGTTAGTGCTGGCCCTTAATGAGTGAATATAGTTACTGAGTTGAGCAAGTGGAACGCTAGTAGTTCTGTTGCTGCTGGGCCTCTGTCCCACTCGATAGCTTCTGGTAACTTCAAGGTTATTGGAAAAATTTGGTCCCATGGGTTCGTTAAGATCAACAGAGCAAGCATGCCGCAGTTAGGCCTTAATTGGGAATTCAATCACATCTCTTAAAAATAGCATTAGTAAACCAAACATCTAGCCAGCTATGAATAGCAATCGATTCACTAACATTCATCTGGGCTTGAGTCAAGAGGAAGCGATCCGCATACTCAGCGCTCCGCTTGATCAGCTCGATTCCAATAGTGATTACTACATGGCGGCAGCGCATCTGCAGAATTTTCCAGGCGGGGAAAGCGAAGCCGCTTTATTGAAGCTTTTGGCTAGCAACGATGATTCTCAATCAACACGATTGGCACAACGTAAGGCAGTTGAAGTTCTCGCTATTTTGGGTTGCCAAGAAGCCATACCATTGCTTGCTAAGTGTTTATTAAGCAACGACTCATATCTTGTTGAGAATGCAGCATGGGCATTAAAGGAACTCAACTGTAAAGATCAAGATGTTATCAATACCTTGGCAAAACTGCTGGATGTTCCTGGGCAAAATCAACGTGTAATTATTCAAGCTCTAACTGGTTTAGGTGCCATTGGCTCCGTGGAAGGAATTAAATTGCATTTATTTAGTAGTAACCCAGGTGTAAAAGGAGCAGCCTTGGCAGGTTTATATATTCTCCTGAAACAAGATTTTGGCTTGGAAATGCTCAAGGAGCATTTAATGCTCCCCAATCAAATGGATAGGCAAGCCGCAATACAAGATATTATTGATGCCAATGCATATATGCTGTTGCCAGATGTGTTGCTGGCTCCGGTTTCTCCTGTATTTAGAATGCGCGCGGTTAGGCTTTTGTGGCCTAAGGGTGCCACTGAGGTTGAAGGAAAATCCCTAGATTACTATGTAGATTCACTAATTATTGATAGCCCAAGTAGTGTTGAGTTGGTTCATCGCTACGATGAGGAGCCGGCTATAGATTTTTTAATACAAGAATTTTTTGGCACTGATTTTAGCCGTTGCTATTTAGCTTTACGCAGCTTGACCCTAAAAGATCTTAATGATATTTGGCCAGCTTTCCTGCAACGCTGGCATCAAGATGCAGATAATGATTACGGGGCCCATTACTTCTTTATGCGTCTTATTGGCCATGCTCATAACTTAAAACAAGAATACTTAGACGTTGCAATTAATATATTATTAGAAGCGATCGCTAATCCAAGGCCACAATTTTTAAAATCAAAGCCAGCTGCGATTCTTGCCCTTGCAAACATTGCAGCTGATGTGGCAATTGATAAGTTGCCAGAATGGCTTAATCCAAAAGGTACACCATTTTGGGAGGCTAGATATGCAGGATTGATAGCATTAGAGAGATTAAATAGTAATTCAATTTCCCTTGGGGATTTAGGGGGCTTGGCACTGCAAAGCAAGGCAGATCCGGAGCCATTTATTGCGTTTAAAGCTGCTAAATATTTTGGCTAATCACTTATTTCGGAAAAGCGCGTGTTAGGAGATCCTTTGTTTGCCCAATATTGAACAAATATTTGTGCATTTGGCCGTGGAACAGATGCAATTGCCCTCAGTATTTTGAAACTACGGTTTGGACCCATTGGCCAATGACCAACTGCTTCTATTTGCCTGATGTGTCCGCCTAGTGCCTCTAGGCAATTTTCGAAGCGATCTAGTTGTGTTTGGTCTATTGTTTCAAAAACAAAGTCGGTTCCAACGCAAATGAGATGATGGGAGCGGATCCATTCTTTTAGCTGCTTTTCTATTTTTGTTATTGTCATATTTATTCAATCTAATTGAGCTTTAGAAATCCAATTTTGATCAATTAGTTCATTTAATTTAGCAATTCGGGTAAAGCAAAGTTGGCCATGTTCTGAACCCCAACAAACTTCATTGCTGTTTGGATCAAGGCCTTGATCTCTACTTATCCAATTATTTTCATCCACTTCTACTTCGCTTACTAAATAGGTAAGTTTGCCATCACGGGGCACCATGCATGCTTTGCCTGGTTCTACTTCTCCTCTGTATTTACCATTATTAATTTCACGAAAATGCATTGCACACCCAACCCTTGCTTTTAATTCTTGTGGGTGTAATTCCTTGAGAAGGCTTGGCTCAAAACCAGCTCCAGCTAATCTTTCTGGCTTGCTACAACCATAATTAAGCAGTATAAATAGATCGTCTTTTTGCTGGAGTTTGTGAATACCCTGGCGATAGGGACGCCAAGGATCGTGGTTATAGCTTTGTTCGGAATAGTAACCAGGCCCCTGGAATACCTGCCAATTTAAAGGCCTAAAATATATATTAATATGTGCGTAGTTGCGGGGATTATCCATCGCTTGCTGCTTATTACTGTAGTGGCCAGCGAGGGTATTGGCGAATCTAAGTAGATTTTGATTGTTTAACTGCGGCCTATCATTCATGGATATTAATCCTCCTCACCTCAGAGGAAAATGAGGTTTGCAAAACCCCAGCACCGGATGCTGTTTTCAATACTGATGATCGGCAGCGAATATTATCAGATACAAACCAGATACGCTCCTCTGCAATTGATTGACCGTATTTGGTTTCGAGCACAAAGGTATTGTCGCTTAGCAGTTGATAAGTTGAGATTGCTTCTTCTGCCTCAGCATAACCAACACTGCGAATCAGCTGGCCGTGGCTATCTGATTGTTTTATTGGTATGAGAATACATTCCCCAGCTGAAACCTGTGTGGGAT
>Ga0310333_100001_pt1 | contig 114747 bp, 117 predicted proteins | sample LakMicSRFTotalB7_FD_195547 | JGI IMG/M metagenome (GOLD analysis project Ga0310333, IMG submission 195547) | Enriched freshwater cyanobacterial communities from Lake Michigan, Michigan, United States - MI23.SRFL.Total.B7 (v2) (version 2) | ecosystem: Environmental > Aquatic > Freshwater > Lake... | reverse complement strand
CTGGAGCCCGCCATGATCGTGATCGTCGGGGGCATTGTGGGCTCGATCCTGCTGGCCATGTACCTGCCGATGTTCTCGATCTTCGATCAGATCAAGTAACGCGGCTCAGGTCGGGTTGCTCAGGTCGCTGGCTCAGCCGCCAGGGCCTGACCCGCCAGCCAGCCCGAGGTCCAGCAGTGCTGGAAGTTGAAGCCGCCGGTGACGCCGTCGATGTCGAGCAGTTCGCCGACCACCTGCAGCCCGGGGCAGAGGCGGCTTTCCATGGTGGCCAGGTTGATCGTGCCCAGATCCACCCCGCCGGCGGTGACAAACTCCTCGCCGAAGGGGCCGCGGCCGGCGACCCGGTAGGTGCTGGCGGTCAGGCCCTGCACCAGGGCCTGCTGCTGCACTCGGCGCAGCTCGGCCCAGCGCAGCTGGGGGTCGATGCCGGCGGCGGCCAGCAGATGCGACCAGAGCCGGCGACTCAGTTCTGGCCAGGGACGCCAGCTGGGCAGCTGGCGCCGGGCCTGCTGCTGGCGCAGCTGCTCCAGCAGGGCCTCGATCTGGGATGCGGAGCGCGAGCCGGCCCAGTTGACCCGCAGGTGACCGCTGTAGCCGGTCGCCCTGAGATCGCGGGCGGCAAAGGCCGTCAGGCGCAACAGTGCCGGACCGCTGAGCCCCCGGTGGGTGATCAGCAGGGCTCCGCTCTGGCGATGGCGCGGCTGGGCAACCCGCTCGGGATCGAGCCGCAGCTCGAGATCCACCGGATCCATCACCACCCCGGCCAGCTCCAGCAGGGGCTGGCCCGCCAGGGTGAGGCTGAACAGCGATGGCACCGGCGGCACCAGCCCATGGCCCAGGGCGGCGGCCAGCTGGCGGCCGCTGGGGTGGCCACCGGTGGCCAGCACCAGGCGCCGGCACTGGACCGCGGCGCCCGAACGCAGCCGCCCGTTGAACCCCTCAGGGCTGCGGTCCACCTGCTGCAGGGCCGCGGCCGTGTGCAGGGTCACCCCGGCCCGCCGGGCCGCCTGACGCAGGGCAGCCACCACCGAAGCCGAGCTGTTGGAACGGGGAAACAGGCGGCCGTCGTCCTCTTCCACCAACTCCAGCCCATGGTCGGCAAACCAGGCCACCGCATCGCCGCTGGCGAAGCGTGCAAACGGACCCCGCAGGGCCTTGCTGCCGCGGGGGTAGTGGCCCACCAGGCTGCGGGGATCCCAGCACGCGTGGGTGACATTGCAGCGGCCGCCGCCGCTGATGCGCACCTTGCTGAGGGGCTCGTTGGTGGCCTCGAGCAGGTGCACATCGGCCACGCCGGCCTCGGCCGCCACGATCGCCGTCATGAACCCGGAGGCACCGCCCCCGACCACCAGCACCGACACCCGATCAGGGAGCATGGAGCCATGCACCAGGCCTACCGCTTCAGTGTGGCTCCGATGCTGGACTGCACCGACCGGCACTTCCGGGTGCTGATGCGACAGATCAGCCGTTGCAGCCTGCTTTACACCGAAATGGTGGTGGCCCAGGCGATCCACCACGCCCGCCGCGCCAGCGATGGAGCCGCGCGGCTCGAACGGCTGATCGGGTTTGACCCGCTCGAGAAGCCCCTGGCCCTGCAGCTGGGCGGTGACGATCCCGCCCTGCTGGCCGAGGCCGCAGCCCTGGCGGCCGAACGCGGTTACGACGAGATCAATCTCAACGTGGGCTGCCCCAGCGAAAAGGTGCAGCGGGGCCGTTTCGGCGCCTGCCTGATGGCCGAACCCGCTCGGGTGGCGGCCTGCGTGTCAGCCATGGCCGGCGCCAGTGGCCTGCCGGTCACGGTCAAACATCGCATCGGCATCGATCAGCGCGACTCGTACGACGAGCTGGTGGCGTTCGTCGACACCGTGGCGGCAGCGGGTGCCGAGCGGTTTGCGGTGCATGCCCGCAAGGCCTGGCTCGAGGGACTCGATCCGCGCCAGAACCGCACGGTTCCGCCATTGCGCTACGACCTGGTGCATCGCCTCAAACGCGACCGGCCCCATCTCACGATCGAACTCAATGGGGGCCTTGAAACGCCCGACGCCTGCCTCGCGCAGCTGCAGCAGGTCGACGGAGTGATGGTGGGGCGGGCGGTCTATGCGCACCCACTGCGCTGGGCCGAGGTGGATCGGCTGATTCACGGCCGGCAGGCTGCCGATCCCGTGCTGGCCTCCACGGTGCTGCGGGGTCTGATTCCCCATGCCCAGCGCTGGACCGCCAGTGGTGGCCGCTTGTGGGCCATCGCCCGGCACCTGGTGCATCTGGTCGAAGCGGTGCCGGGGGCACGCCATTGGCGCGCCAGCCTGACCCGATCGGCCGGCGAGCGCAATGCCGGAGCCGCAGTGCTGGCCGACGCGGCCCGGGCGCTGGAGGAGCGGGGCCTGTGAGGCCGGGCCTAGACCCTCAGGCTTCGGCGCCGGGATAACCGTCGCCGCCGCTGCTGCGGCGCCGGCGGGTGCGACCGGCATCGAAGCTGTCGCTGGCGCCGTAACCGCCGCCACCGCCACCGCCATAGCTCCGGTCCTCCCAGCCACGGGCACCGGAGCCGCGATCGGCGCCACCACCGGCACCTGCGTAACCGCCACCACCGCCGTAGCCGCCACCACCACGGTTGTAACCACCACCGCCGCCATAGCCACCGCCGCGGCGTGGTGCACCACCGCCACCGCCGCCACCACCACCTGCGGTGCGGGGTTCGGCCTTATTGATGCGCAGGGGACGCCCCATCAGCTCGGCACCCTGGAGGGCATCGATGGCCCGGGTCTCGCTGGCGTCATCCACCATCTCAACGAAGGCGAAGCCGCGCTTGCGACCGGTGTCGCGCTCCAGCGGCAGGGAGCAATTGACCACTTCGCCGTAGGGCGCAAACAATTCGGCGACGTCGTTCTGCTCGGCACGGAACGGCAGATTGCCAACAAAAATGCTCACGAACTCAGAAGGCCAGGCAGGCAGGCCCAGGAACCACACAACGCAGGAAGCCTAAGGCGCCTGGGCGCCCGTGCCGAGCCGATCGCGCATCTGCTGCAACTGTTGGCGCACCTGGGCAAAGCCGGTGCCGCCCTCGCTGCGGCGGGCCGCCACCACCTGCCGGGGGGCAATGGCGGCAAACACATCGGCAGCAAAGGCGGAATGCAGCTGCTGCCAACGCTCCAGGGGCAGATCCAGCAGCAGCACCCCCTCGGCGGCGGCGGTCTTGATCAGACCACCCACCAGCTGATAGGCCTCCCGGAAGGGAACACCCCTGGCCACCAGATAGTCGGCCACATCCGTGGCGTTGGAGTAGTCGCCGGCCACGGCCTGCTCGAGCCGCCGGGGCCTGAACTCCAGACCCTCCTCGAACAGGATCGCCATCGCCTCGAGGCAGCTGCGCACCGTGCGAACGCCGTCGAACAGGGCCTCCTTGTCTTCCTGAAAGTCCTTGTTGTAGGCCAGGGGAAGACCCTTGATCATGGTCAGCAGGCCCATCAGGTGCCCGAACACGCGGCCACTCTTGCCGCGCACCAGTTCGGGAACGTCGGGGTTCTTCTTCTGGGGCATCAGGCTGCTGCCGGTCGCGCAGCGGTCGCTCAGACCGACAAACCCGAACTCCTCGGAAGCCCAGAGGATCACCTCCTCACTGAGACGGCTCAGGTGCACCTGGATCAGCGCGGCCGCGGCCATGAACTCGACCGCGAAGTCGCGATCGCTCACCGCATCGAGGCTGTTGGCGTAGATCTGGTCAAAACCGAGCTCGGCAGCGGTGGCGCGCCGGTCGATCGGCACCGGGGTGCCGGCCAGGGCGGCGGCACCCAGGGGGCAGATATTGACGCGGCGGCGCACATCGGCCAGGCGGTCGCGGTCGCGCTCGGCCATTTCGATGTAGGCCAGCAGATGGTGGGCCAGGCACAGGGGCTGGGCCCGCTGCAGATGGGTGTAGCCCGGGATCAGGGTGTCGGCATGGCGCTCGGCCTGATCCAGCAGGGCCCGCTCGAAGCGCTGCAGGTCGCCATCGATGGCATCGATCTGCTGCCGCAGCCAGAGGCGCACATCGGTGCCCACCTGGTCGTTGCGGGAGCGCCCGGTGTGGAGCTTCTTGCCGACCGGACCGATCAGGGCGATCAGACGACGCTCGACGGCGAAATGGACGTCCTCATCCTCAAGGCCAGGGTTGAAGCTCCCGGCTGCGGCCTCGCTGCGGATCGCCTCGAGACCCGCGATGATCGCGTCGGCCTCGTCGCGGCTGATGACGCCGCAACCCCCGAGCATGCGGGCGTGGGCCACCGAACCGTCGAGATCCTGCTGCAACAGGGCAATGTCAAAGCCGATCGAGGCGTTGAACCGCTCGATCGCCGGGTTGAGCCCCTGGTCAAAACGCTGGCTCCAGGTGGAGGCGTTGGAATCGACTGCCATGGGGTCAGCTTGCCACCGGGCCCCGGAGCAGGGGAGGCAGCGAGACGGCGTCATCAACCTTGAGCACCACCATCGAGGCGTCGTCTTCGAGGGTGCGATCGGCCCCCACGAAACGATCGAGCCGCAGAAACAGCTGCTCAAGAATCTCCTGGGCCCCACCGGTCGCCGCCCGACTGATCAGCTCCAGGGCATCGGCAAGCCGCTTCTCCTCGAAGCGCTCACCGCTGAAACCGACGGCCTCGGTCACCCCATCGGTGTAATAAAGGAGCACGTCGCCGGGATCGAGCACCAGCTGCAGGCTGTCGTAGTCGGCCTCGCCCTGCAGACCGATCAGCAGGCCGGCCGCATCGAGCCGGTCCACCTGGCCGCTCTGCCGTCGCCAGATCAGGGGCGGATTGTGGGCCGCATTGGCGTAGCGCAGCAGGCGGGTGCGGGGGTCGTAATCGGAATAGAACAGCGTCACGAACCGGTGCGAATGGGCCAGGTCCTCCTGGGCCATGGCGTTGAGGTCGTGGAGGATGCGGCCGGGGGCATGGCCGCTCAGCACCTCGGCCCGCAACATGCCCCGCAGCAGGGTCATCAACAGCCCGGCGGGGATGCCCTTGCCCATCACATCGCCCATCACCAGAGCCCAGCGCCCCTGCTCGCGGCGGCGACCGCTGAGCTGGGGCCGGGTCGGGATGAAATCGTAGTAATCGCCGCCCACCTGAAACGCCGGCCGGCAGCGGGCCGCCAGCTCGACACCGGCGATGCGGGGGCAGTGGTCGGGCAGCAGCTGGGCCTGGATCTCGGCGCCGGTGCTGAGCTGGCGATCGAGCCGCTCATGGCGACGCATCTGCTGCACCAGCCCATCGTTCTCAAGGGCGACGGCGGTCAGATCAGCCACCAGCTGCGCATGGCGGCGGTGCACGTCACTCCAGCTGAACCCGACCCGCGAGCTGAATACATAGAGCCGACCACCCTGCCAACCGCGGCAGGCCACCGAGGTGGCGAACACCTGGGCCTGGCCGAGCAGCCGCGCCACCCGCTGATCCAGAAAGCGGGTGACGGCCTCCTCACCACTGAGGCTCAGCAGCTCGCTGTCGTCGAGGGCGGCCAATTGGCGCAGGACCTCGGCGCAGCGTTCGCACTGGGTGGCCTGCAGCTGCTCGCGCCAGAGGCGACCGTCCTCGTGAAACACCAGCAGCAGCGCACCCTCGGCTTCCACCAGACGCATGGCGACCAGCGGCACCAACTCGAGAAAGCGGGCCAGGTTGGTGAAGCTGCGCAGGGCAAACGCCAGCGAAACCAGCAGTTCCTGGTTGCGACGCTGCTCCTTGCTGAGGCTGTCAAGGAGCTGACGCAGGGATTCTGAGGCCGTCCACACGGCCGTCAGCGGCAGCGACCCGCAGGGTAGCGATGTTTGCCCGGTTCAGCCCGCCAGAAGGGCTTCGACGAATTCGAAGCTGTTGAACGGCCGCAGGTCGCGAATGCCCTCACCGGCACCGATGAACCGGATCGGCAGACCCGCTTCCGAGGCCACCGCCAGGGCCACCCCGCCGCGGGCACTGCCGTCGAGCTTGGTGAGCACCACCCCGGTGAGACCGGCGGCACTGGCGAAGGCCATCGCCTGGCGCAGGCCGTTCTGACCCTGGCTGGCGTCGAGCACCAACAGCGACTCCACGGCGGCGTCGGGGGCGAGCTTGTCGACGATGCGGCGCACCTTGGCCAGCTCCTCCATGAGGTTGTGCTTGGTCTGCAGACGGCCCGCCGTGTCGACCAGCACCAGCTCGGTGCCCTTGGCCTGGGCCGCGCCGATGGCGTCGTAGACGACTGCCGCGGGATCGGCATTGGAGCTGGGATTGGCGATCACAGGCACGCCACTGCGCTCGCCCCAGACCTGCACCTGCTGCACCGCAGCCGCCCTGAAGGTGTCAGCCGCAGCGATCAGACAGCTGTAGCCGCTGCGCACCGCCAGGTTGGCCAGCTTGCCGAGGGTGGTCGTCTTGCCGACGCCGTTGACACCCACCAGCAGCCACACATTGAGGCGCCCGCGCTGGGGAGCCAGCAGGGGATTGGCACAGGAACGGATCGGTTGCTCGAGCAGGTCGGTGAGCTGTTCCTTGAGAAAGCGGATCCCTTCAGCCGGATCAACCACCTCGGTGTTGAGCCGCCTGCGCAGGGCCTCGAGCACCTGATCGGTGGCCTGGACCCCCACGTCAGCCTGGAGCAGCGTGGTCTCGAGATCATCGAGCACCTCGGGCGTGAGGGGGTCATCCCCCAGGTTCTCGAGCAGCTGGGTGACGAAGCCCTGACGGGTCTTTTCAAGCCCGCGGCGCAGCCGGCTGAGCCAGTCGATCTCCTCAAGCGAGATCTGATCGACCCGTTTGCCCTGGGCTGCCAGCACCTCGGCCGACCAGGTGAAGGTCTCGTCAAAAGCACCCAGAACCGGTGCTTCCTGGGTCGCGGCAGCGACCGATGGGGCCGCCTGGGCCGCCCCATCCGGGGCGACGGGTGGCTCGAGAGCGGTGACCGCCTGCTGGCGTTCGGCCCGCTGGGCGGCCGCCAGCTCCAGCAGTGAGAGAGCGGGAGCAGGCGCGGGTTCTGGTTCTGGTTCGGGTTCTGGCTCTGGAACGCCTGGCTCAGAGAGGCCCGGTTCTGAACGACTCGGTACAGGAGCGCTTGCTTCAGGAGCGATTGCTTCAGGGGCGCTTGCTTCGGTGCTGGCCGCTTCAGACCCCTGGGGCTCGGATAGGGCCGGTTGCTGGCGGGCCGCTTCCTGCTCTGCCTTCAGGCGGGCATAGGCAGCCCTGGCCCAGGCGAGGGCATCGTCGGCATCCGGCTCCGGCTCCGGCTCCGGCTCAGCCTCAGCGGCGGTTGCGCCGGCGGAGAGCTCAGCAGCGCCCTGCTCAGGCGGTTCGGCAGCGGCAGACCCTGAGGGCGGCGCTTCAGCCGGGGGTTCGGCCGTGCGGTTGAACCAGTCGTAAACCATGGGTGTGAACGGAGCTCAGGGCCGACCGGCGGCAGTGGTGAGTCGCCGCAGCACACCATGGATCATGCGGCGACCCTGGTCATCGCTGTAGCGATGGGCCAGCTCGACCGCTTCATTGCAGGCGACCGCCGCCGGTGTGCCGAAGGTATCAAGATCGACGGCGGCCAGGCGCAGGATGTCGCGATCGATGCGGGGCAGGCGCATCAGACGCCATCCCTCCATCACCGCATCGAGGCTGCGGTCGATCTGCTCCCGGTTCTGAAGCACGGCCCTGGTGCGCGCGATCGCATCGCCGCGCACCTCGGGTTGGTCGGCCAACAACAGCACCCTGGGCAGCTCAAGCCCTGCCGACAGACGGTTCAGGGCCATCTCGGCAAGGGCCAGTCCATCGCGCAGGTGCTGGCGCACCTTGGGCAGCTGCTGGGTGTCACCGGCATCCTGCAGTTCGCTGTCGAGAAGGCATTGTTCGGCGTTCTGCAGATCCTCGGCCGAGCGGTCGAGGGCCTCGCGCACATGCTGATGCAGGCCCGCCAGGGCACGATGCAGGAGCTCGGTGAGGGAGCTGTCAGCCAGGTCCGGCAGAGCGGAGCCGGGTTGGCGTTCGTCGCGGTCGCTGGTCTGCCCGAGCATCAGCAGGGCCAGTTCCCGGGCCAGGGTTCGACTCTGCATCAGGAGAGCTGGGGAGAGCGGAGCTGGGCCAGAAGGCTTGAAAAACTACGGCTGGACGCCTGTTCCCGTTCATCCGGGCTGACGATGCCGGCCGAAATGATGGTGCGGAAGGCATCTTCCACCGAAAGATCAAGATCCTTCACCGACCGTTCAGGAACCACGGCATACCAGCCGGTGGTGGGATTGGGAGCGGTGGGAATGAAGACGCTCAGCATCCTCTCCGCAAAGCCGCTCTGCAGGGAGGAGCCGAGCTCACCGGTCACGAAGCCCAGCGCGTAGATCCCCTCGCGCGGATATTCGACCAGCACAACACGACGAAAACGGCTGGAATTGCCCTGGAGAAAGGTCTCGAGCAGCTGCTTGAGCGTTTTGTAGACCGAGCCCGCCAGGGGGATGCGCAGCAGGGTGCCTTCGCCGAATTCGAGCAGCCAGCGCCCCACAATATTGCGGGCCATCAGGCCGATCAGCAGGATCCCCAGCAGGGGCACCAGCAGGCCCACACCCAGATTGATGAGTTCCTGCAACACCGGGTTGAGGGTGTTGAAGGGGTTGAACTGCTTGGGAATCGAGGTCAGAAACGCCAGCACGAATCGGCTGACCGTGGTGGCAAGCCAGATGGTCGTCGCCAGTGGAATCACCACCAGCAGACCGGCGATCAGATCGTTCTTGAGATCCTGCTGAAGCCGATCACCCAACGGGTCATCGGGTCTCGGACTGGATGGCACCACCTGTTACCCCTGAGCGCGCCATGAAACCAAATGGCAACTTAGCCAGGCGCCGGGGCGGTCCCGTCAGTGACGACGGGGAGAAAACCGTCAGAGCAGGGCGGCCAGGGCCAGCAGCACAAAGGCCACCAGCAACACGACGGCACTGACGGTGCCGCCGATGCGCCGTTGATTGACGCTGATGTCGCGGGCCTTGCGCTGCTGATCGAGCTGGGCTTCAGCCCGCTTCACCTGGCGATCCATCAATTGACGCACCAGACCGCGCTTCTGCTCGGCGGTGGCCTGGGCAGGCAGCTGACCCGCCTGCTCGGCCTGCTGGACGAGCTGATCGAGGGCTTCCGGGGTGGCGGAGGCCAGCTGGGAGCGCATCATGTCGAGCTGGGCCGCCCCGGCCTGGAGCTGCTGATCGGCCTGGGCGACAGCATCCTGATCGCCACCGATGGTGACCGGGATGGCCACCAGCATCGTCAGGGCCAGCAGGATGCTCAGCACTGCGGTGGTGAGGCGCAATGGCGTGCGCTCAGCCGAGGCCGACTCAAGCCTGGCCCCCAGCAGCATCAGCACGAGGCCAACCAGGGCCATGGGGGACTGACTGACCAGCACCTGAACCAGCAACTGGCGGTAGTTCTCCTCCGACCAGTTCCAGCCGGTGAACAGCACGAGGAGCTGCAGTCCGAGCAGCACCACCAGGGTGATGCCGATCCAGCGCAGAACGGGAGCCAGACGGCCCGAAGAGGCGGTGTTCACAGAGATGTCGCTGCAACCGACGGACTGCAGACTGATTGGTGGCCGCACTTTACGGGTGACGAGCAGTTCCGCCAGCAGCGCAGCCGGCACCGGCGAGCAGCTCGGACACGCCCTGCGGCAGGAGGCACGCAACCAGGGCTTTGACCCGGTGGGCATCGCCAGCGTTCCAGGCAGCGACAGGCTGCAGCTACGCAACGCCGCACTGGAGCGTTGGCTCGCCGCAGGACACCAGGGATCGATGGCGTGGATGGCCGATCCGCGCCGACAACGGATCGACACCCTGTTACCGGGGGTGCGCAGCGTGCTGGCCGTCGGCCTCAACTACCACGTCAAAGCCGAGCGCAGCCCCACCGGGCTGGCGGTGGCCCGCTACGGCTGGGGGCGCGATTACCACCGCGTCCTCGATCAACGCCTGCGGCGGCTGGGCCGTTGGCTCGAGACCCAGGCCCCCGGGGTGCACTGGCGAGCCTGCGTCGACAGCGCACCCCTGCTCGACAAGGCCTGGGCCGAGGAGGCCGGCCTGGGCTGGATCGGCAAGCACAGCAACCTGATCAACCGTGACCACGGCTCCTGGCTGCTGCTGGGCCATCTGCTGATGACCGTGGAGCTGCCGGCTGATCGACCGGCGCAGCCTCTGTGCGGCAGCTGCAGCGCCTGCCTGGAGGCCTGCCCCACCGCCGCCATCGTCGAACCGTTTGTGGTCGACAGCCGCCGCTGCATCGCCTTTCACACGATCGAGAACCGCGATCCCGAGCTGCCCCGGGCGATCGCCGCCGCCATGGCCCCCTGGGTGGCCGGCTGCGACATCTGCCAGGAGGTCTGCCCCTGGAACCGCCAGGCACCCAGCAGCCAGGACCCCGAGCTGCAACCGCGGCCCTGGGTGCTGGATCTGCAGGCCCACGATGCCCTGCTCTGGAGCGATGAAACCTGGGATGAACGGCTGCGGGCTTCGGCCCTGCGCCGCATCAAACCGGACCAATGGCGCCGCAACATCCGCTCCCTAGGCTGACGCCATCGATCGGTCGGCTATGGCACAGCGCGCAAGGCGCCAGGGACTCACACCCGCAGTCGGCCAGCTGGTGATGTCCCTGTTGAGCGCCGGCGTGCTGGTGAGCGTCACCTGCCTGACCCCGGCACGGGCCATGGTGCCCTACGTGTATGTGCCCAGAGCCCAGGAGCTCGAAGGGGCAGGGCTGGGCATCGCCCAGGCGGCTGCGCGCCTGCTGCGGCTGGGACAGGCCGCCGATGCGGCACGGTTGGCCGCCCTGGCGGTGCAACTGCTGCCCGATGACCCCCGCGGCTGGCTGCTGCTGGCAGAAGCCCAGCTGCGCAGCAACCAGCTCAAACCCGCTGCAATCTCGCTGAAGCGGGCCAAGCAACTGGACCCCCGCAACGCCGGCATCTGGTTTGCCGAGGGCTCCCTGGCCCTGCGCAACAACAACCCGAGCGAAGCGGTGCGGCTGCTGCAGGAGGGCATCAGGCTCGACGGCCGCAACGCCGGCGCCTTCTTTGACCTGGGCAATGCCCAGCTGCTGCTGGGCAACCCCCGCGGAGCCCTGGGCGACTTTGAACGGGCGGCATCGCTGCGCTCCGATTTCTGGGAGGCGATCAACAACCAGGGTCTGGTGCTCTACGAACAGGGCGACCGGGCTGCGGCCCTGAGTCGCTGGCGGCGGGTGCTCAAGATCAAACCGGATGCGGCCGAACCCACCCTGGCCCTGGCGGCGGGCCTGTGGTCCCAGGGGCCACAGCACCGGGCCGAAGCCATCAGCCTGGCCAGCCGCGCCCTGGCCACCGAGCCCAACTACGTGCTCGAAAGCCACCAGAAGGAACAACTCTGGGGCGCCAGGCTGCGGGCCTCGACCCAGCAACTGCTCGCCCTGCAGGAGCTGAAAACGGCGGTGGAGCGAGCCCAGGCCAACGCCTCTCCTGAAGGAAACACCGAGGAAGATCTGTAGGCTGAGCGCCACTTTCAGCCCTCACACCGCAGCACCGGATGGCCGAGGAGCGACCCGAAGATCCGCGCATTCAGCCGATCGCGCTGCATCAGGAAATGCAGCGCTCGTACCTCGAGTACGCGATGAGCGTGATCGTCGGGCGTGCCCTGCCCGACGTGCGCGACGGTCTCAAGCCTGTGCAGCGGCGCATTTTGTATGCGATGCACGAACTGGGGCTGACCCCGGATCGGCCCTACCGCAAATGCGCCCGGGTGGTGGGCGACGTGCTGGGCAAGTACCACCCCCACGGTGACCAGGCGGTCTACGACGCCCTGGTGCGCCTGGTGCAGACCTTCGCCAGCCGCAACCCCCTGCTCGACGGCCACGGCAACTTCGGCTCGGTCGACGACGACCCGCCGGCGGCGATGCGGTACACCGAAACACGACTCGCCCCGATCGCCAACGAGGCGATGCTCGACGAGATCGGCGACGACACCGTCGACTTCGCCCCCAACTTCGACGGCTCCCAGCAGGAGCCCACGGTGCTGCCGGCCCAGCTGCCGTTCCTGATTCTCAACGGCTGCACCGGCATCGCCGTGGGCATGGCCACCAACATTCCGCCCCACAACCTGGGCGAGGTGGTGGATGCCCTGATCGCCCTGGTGCGCAAGCCTGACCTGGGAGACGACAGGCTGCTCGAACTGGTGCCCGGCCCCGACTTTCCGACCGGCGGCGAGGTGCTGGTAGGCAGCGGCGTGCGCGAGACCTACCTCAACGGGCGCGGCAGCATCCCCATGCGGGGCGTGGCCCACATCGAAGAAGTGCAGCCCGGCAAGGGCCGGCACCGCCGCAGTGCCGTGGTGATCACGGAACTGCCCTACCAGCTCAGCAAGGCGGGCTGGATCGAGAAGCTGGCCGAGCAGGTCAACGACGGCAAGATCGGAGGAATCGCCGACATCCGCGATGAGAGCGACCGCGAGGGCATGCGGGTGGTGGTGGAGCTGCGCCGCGACGCCAACGCCGAAGCGGTGCTGGCCGATCTGCAACGGCGCACGGCCCTGCAGAGCAATTTCGGCGCGATCCTGCTGGCCCTGGTCAACGGCCAGCCGGTGCAGCTGAGCCTGCGCCAGCTGCTGCAGAACTTTCTCGAATACCGCGAACTGACCCTGATCCGCCGCACCCGGCATGCCCTCAACAAGTGCGAGAACAGGCTCGAGGTGGTCGAGGGTCTGATCAAGGCCCTGGCCGACCTGCAACGGGTGATCGCCATGGTCCAGGAGGCACGGGACGCGGCCTCGGCCCGCGCCAGCCTGCAGGTGCACCTCGATCTGAGCGAGCGCCAGGCCGACGCCGTGCTGGCCATGCCGCTGCGGCGTCTCACCAGCCTGGAGCAGGAGGGACTGCGCCAGGAAGGCGATGACCTGCGCCAGGAGCGCACCCGGCTGCGGCACCTGCTCGATGACCGGGACAGCCTGCTGTCGGCCCTGGTCGACGAACTCAAGGCCCTGAAGAAGCGCTACGCCACGCCACGCCGCACCCGCCTGGTGGAAGGGGGTGATGAGCTGGTGGCCCAACGGGCCGCAGCCGTGCGCCCCAACACCGAGCTGCAACGCCAGCAGGCCTTCGCGGCATTGGCCGGCGACAGCCGGCTGCTGATCCAGACCGACGGCAGCGTCAGGATCGTGACGCCCCAGATGCTGGGCCGGCTGCATCTCGATGCAGCGGCACCGCTGGGGGATCTGCCCGCACCGGCGCGGCTGATTCTGTCGACCAGCAGCCAACCGGCCCTGCTGGCCTTCACCGCCAGCGGGCGGGTGGCCCTGCTGCGCTGGGAGTTTGCCGGGCAGCAACCCGGCACCCTGGAGCGTTTCCTGCCCGACGGCATCAGCGGGGATCCCGTGGTCCAGGTGGTGCCCCTGCCCAGCGAACCCGGGGTGAGCCTGGGCCTGCTGAGCAGCGACGGACGCTTCAAACGCCTGGCCCTGGAGGAGTTTCAGGATCTGTCGGGCCGGGCCGCCACCGTGCTCAAGCTCAAGGACGGCGTCCAGCTCCGGCGGGTGGTGGTCTGCCGCGAAGGGGGCGAGGTGGTGGTGGCCAGCTCAACGGCCCGGCTCTTGCGGCTGGCGGTCAACGACAGCAACCTGCCGCTGATGGGCCGCACCGCCCAGGGTTCGCTGCTGATGCGCCTGCTGCCCCAGGAGACGGTCGTCGGAGCCGCCGAGGTGAGCGACAGCGCCGCAGTGCTGCTGGCCAGCCGATTGGGCCAGGTCAAACGGCTCGCCGTGGGCCAGCTGCGCCCGTGTCTGCGCGGCGATCTCGGTCAGATCGGCCTACAGTTTGTGGACCGCAGCGACACGTTGGTGGATCTGGTGCCCGACACCACCGGGGTGATCGGGGTGCGGCTCGAGGCCAGCAGCTTCAGCCTGCGGCTCGACGGGACCTCCCTGAATCCGGAGGATCCCAGCGGCACGGGCCTGCAGCTCAACCTGGGCAATGGCAAGGAGATCGCCGAGCTGGTGCCGCTGCTCAACGACTGAGTGCAGCCGCCAGACCGGCCGGCTCCAGCATCAACTTGCTGGAGCGCACGTCGTCGTCCATGGCAATCGGGTAAGCACCGTCAAAACAGGCGGTGCAGAACTGACCCGAGGGTGCCTGGGCGGCATCGACCATACCCTGCTTGCTGAGATAGGCCAATGAATCGACGCCCAGATGGGCACGGATCTCGGCCAGGGTGAGCCGGGCGGCGATCAGCTGATCCTGGGTGTCGGTGTCGATGCCGTAGAAGCAGGGATGGGTGACCGCAGGTGAGCTGATGCGCATGTGCACCTCGGTGGCGCCGGCATCGCGCAGGGCGGCCACCAGCTTGCGGCTGGTGGTGCCACGCACGATCGAGTCATCGATCACCACCACCCGCTTGCCGGCGAGCACATCGGGCAGGGGGTTGAGCTTGACGCGAATGCCTGCCTCGCGCATCGCCTGGGTGGGCTGAATGAAGGTGCGGCCCACGTAGCGGTTCTTGATGAGCCCATCGGCAAACGGAATGCCGCTCTTCTGGGAATAGCCGATCGCCGCTGGAATTCCCGAATCGGGAACGCCGATGACGATGTCGGCCTCCACCGGGGTTTCGCGCGCCAGGGCCTCGCCGATGCGCACCCGGTAGCTGTACAGCGATTCGCCGAAAAAGCGGCTGTCGGGACGGGCGAAATAGATCATTTCGAACACGCACAGCTTGGCGGGTTCGCTGCACCAGCGGTCGCGATGAACCGTGGCATCGCCAGTCCTGAAGTGGATCAGCTCACCGGGCTGAACATCGTCGTCGTAGCTGGCGCCGATGATGTCGAGGCCACAGGTCTCGCTGCTCACCACCCACTGGGCCTGGTCGCTCTCGCCCAGGTGGCCGAACACCAGGGGCCGGATGCCGTGGCCGTCGCGCAGGGCAAACAGACCGGCCGGCGTACCGATCACCAGACTGAAGGCGCCCTTGCAGCGCGCTGCCGCGGCCCGAATCGCACCATCCCAGTCGAGGCCCCGGTTGACCTCCTGCTGAATGGCAAAGGCAATCAGTTCGGAATCGGTGGTCGAATTGAACTGATCGGTGTGCTCGAGCAGCGATTGACGCAGCTCGGCGGCATTGACCAGATTGCCGTTGTGCGCCAGCGCCAGCGCCCCGAGCCGGGTCATCAGCAGCACGGGCTGGGCATTGCAGACCTTGCTGCTGCCGGTCGTCGAATAGCGGTTGTGGCCGATGGCCAGATCACCGACCAGACGCTCGAGCACCGCCTGGTCGAAGACCTGGGACACCAGGCCCATGTCTTTGTGGAGGCGCACCTGATGGCGGTCATCGAAGACGGCGATGCCGGCCGATTCCTGGCCCCGGTGCTGCAGGGCGTAGAGACCGAAATAGGTCAGATTCGCGACCGGTTGCCCGTGGGCCAGCACGGCAAAAACGCCGCAGGCTTCTTCCGGTTTGTCGGGACGCTCAGGTTGGTCGGTGGACGGAGGCAGAACGTCGTCCACGGAGCGCCGAGTCATCCAACGGATCTCATTCTGCATCAGGCTGTCGGCGGGATTCCGCTGCCCAGGCGCCGGGGCAGGCCCTGCTCGTAGGTCGCGGCCAGATCGGCCACGGCCTGCTCCACCACGAGCTCTGCAGCGACCGAGATCTGCAGCAGCGGTTCGGCCGTGACCACGCCCAGGCGGGTCGCCGGCAGCGAACCGGGCCTGGCGGTCCCGGCCTGATCCAGGGCCTGCTGCCAGGCAGCCGCGGCCTCGGCCGACACGCTCACCAGAATTCGGGCCCCGCCCTCGGCGAACAGCACGCGATCCCACCGCGTCTGTTCGGCCACGGCGCAGTCGAGACGCGCACCCAGACCCGCGGCGATGCAGCCTTCGGCCGCGGCCACCGCCAGGCCGCCATCGCTGAGGTCGTGGGCCGAGGCCACCAGTCCCTTGGCGATGGCCCCCCGCAGAAACGCCTGCACCTGAGCCTCGAGATCCAGGTCGATCACGGGTGGCCGCCCGGTGACGGACCCATGGATGCACGCGAGGTAGCTGCTGCCCGCCAGGCTGACGCGGGGATCGGCGACCTCGTCGAGCGGCACCCCCAGCAACCAGATGGCATCACCCGGCTGACGCCAGGCCAGACCACAGAGGCGACCCAGGTCATGCACCAGGCCCACCATGCCCACCACCGGCGTGGGGTGGATCGGCTGCATGGTGCCGTCGGGCAGGCGGGTCTCGTTGTACAGCGAGACGTTGCCGCCGGTGACCGGGGTCTCCAGGGCCGTGCAGGCAGCCGAGAGGCCGCGGCAAGCCATCGCCAGCTGCCAGTAGCCGGTGGAGGTGTCGGGCGAGGGGAAGTTGAGGTTGTCGGTGATCGCCAGCGGCTCAGCGCCCACGCAGCTGAGGTTGCGGGCCGCTTCAGCCACCGCGGCCATGCCGCCCCGCTCGGGATCGAGGGCCACCCAGCGGTTGGGGCAATCGACCACAGCGGCCACCCCCCGATGGTGAGGGCTGAGGGATCCCTCACCCCGCTGGGGGCGCAACCGCACCACCGCCGCATCGGCCCCGCCTGGGGGCACCACGGTGTTGGCCTGCACCTGGTGGTCGTACTGGCGGTAGACCCAGCGTTTGGAGGCGATGGTGGGGTCGTCGAGCAGGGCCAGCAGGGCCGCGTTCCAGCTGCGCCCGTCGATGCCGGCGGCCGTGGCAGGGGGCAGCTCGGCCTCGCTCCAGCGCCAGTGAGCCTGAATGGCGTCAGGCGGCTCGGCCAGGAGCTCGTGGTGGTTGATCGGGGTGTCATCGGCCAGGGCGCTGGCGGGCACCTCGGCGGCCACCTCACCGTTCTGAAGCACCCGCACGACGTTGTCTTCCAGCACCCGGCCCACCACCGCGGCCTGCAGGCCCCAGCGGCTGAAGCGGGCCATGAGCGCCTCCTCGCGACCCGGCCTGACCACGAAGAGCATGCGCTCCTGCGACTCGGACAGCAGGAACTCATAGGGGGTCATGCCCTGCTCCCGGGCGGGCACCCGATCGAGATCCAATTCGATGCCCAGGCCGCCCTTGGCCGCCATTTCGGAGCAGCTGCAGGTCAGACCGGCCGCACCCATGTCCTGAGCCGCCACCACATCGCCGCTCTGAAAGGCTTCGAGGCAGGCCTCGATCAGACCCTTCTCCAGGAAGGGATCGCCCACCTGCACGGCGGGCCGGTCGTCGAGCGAGGCCTCGCTGAGCTCGGCGCTGGCGAAGCTGGCGCCGCCCATGCCATCGCGACCGGTGGTGCTGCCCACGTACACCACCGGATAACCCACGCCCTCGGCACCGGAGCAGACAATCGCTTCGGTCTCCATAAGCCCCAGGGCCATGGCGTTGACCAGGGGATTACCGCTGTAGCTGGGATCAAACGCCACCTCACCGCCCACGGTGGGCACCCCCACGCAGTTGCCGTAGTGGGCGATGCCAGCGACGACACCCTCCATCAGGCCCACGTTGCGTTCGTCATCGAGCGGCCCGAAACGCAGGGCGTTGAGCAGGGCGATGGGCCGAGCACCCATCGTGAAGATGTCGCGCAGGATGCCACCCACGCCCGTGGCCGCCCCCTGAAAGGGCTCGACCGCCGAGGGGTGGTTGTGGCTCTCGATCTTGAAGGCCAGGCGCTGGCCCTCACCCAGATCGACCACACCGGCGTTCTCGCCGGGGCCCACCAGGATGCGGGGCCCGCTGGTGGGAAAGCCCGACAGCAGCGGCCGGCTGTTGCGATAGCAGCAGTGCTCCGACCACATGACCCCGAACATGCCCAGTTCGGCCCTGTTGGGGGCGCGGCCCAGGCGCCGGCAGATCTCCTCGTAATCGGCCTGGCTGAGGTTCTCCTTCTTCAGGGCCTCGGCCAGGGGATAGGCGGGCTGGGGCGCAGACGAAGGCACGGCGGCGAGGCGTCAGCCCTCCAGTATCAGATCCAGGGGTCGTCGTGGGATGGCGGTGCCGCCGAACGGGGTGCACGCCGCTGTCGATCCCAGCCCTGGTCGTCCCACGGTTCCGAAGCCGGGGGTTCATCGTCGATCGGCTCCGGCTCCTGCCAGGGCGGCTCCTCCAACCAACCCTCGACCCGCTGTTCAACGCGACCGCCCAGATCCTGGACCTGATCGCGCCAGCGACGGGAGCGACGCAACAGTTCCTGCCGCACGCTGGCCCGGGCCAGTGGCAGATCGTCGAGCTCCTGCAGGCTGGTGAACACCTGACCGGGTCCCTGATCGTTGATGCGCTCAGGACTGAGACGCCAGCGACTGCTGCCGGGCAGCCGCGGATCGCTGCGACTGATCAGATAGTGACGGATGGCACCGCTGGAGAGATCCACGGCCGCATCGACCACCGTGCCCAGGGGCTGGTCGCGATGGCCCAGCAGGGCGGCCTGCAACAGGGTCGGAAGCCGTTCGATCGTGTCCTGATCGGTTGCCGCGGGGTCGCCCTTGACCAGAGCTTCCAGCTCCCCCAGGCCACGCAGCTGGTTCAGACGCCAGACCTCGCGCCTGGAGCCGAAGGCCGAAGGACGGCTCACCCAGCCCAGCAACCGATGGACCGGCGGATGCATCCAGGCCGCCGTTCCGGCGCCATGGTCGATGCCCTGGTCGCAGCGAACGCGGCGACGCAGAAGATCGCTCAACAGCAGTTGCTCAGGCAGGCTCACCCGACGCTCACTGACGGATCTGCACGGGCATCACCAGATAGGTGAACTGGGGATCCTCGGCCAGCGACAGCACCGCCGGCGTGGTCGGACCATTGCAGCTGAGCACGATCTGGTCACCGGCCATGGCCTTGAGGCCATCGAGCAGGTAGCGCACGTTGAACGCGATCTGGATCTCCTCACCACTGATCCGGGCGCCGAGGGCTTCGGAACCGCTGCCCACATCCTGGGCGTCGGCACTGATCTGCACCTGGGCCGCGGCGGGATCGACGCTCAGCTTGACCACGTTGTTGTGCTGGTCCGCCAGCACGGCCACCCGCTCGAGGGAGGCCATCAGGGCGCGACGGTCCAGCTGAATGCGCCGGTTGAAGCTCTCCGGAATCAACTGGCGGTATTTGGGGTAGGCCCCGTCGAGGCTGCGGCTGGTGAGCACCTGATCAGCCCAGAGAAAGACCACCTGCCCGCGATCGCAGAACAGGCTCAGGGGCTCCTCGCTGGAGCGCCCGGAGAGCAGCCGCTCCAGCTCCCGCAGGGAGCGGGCCGGCACGGTGACGGCGAAGGGTTCACCGGCCGCCTGAGCATGGGCCAGCCGCAGCACCGCCAGGCGGTGACCATCGGTGGCGGCACATTCGAGGCCCTCCGGATCGAGCTGCAGATGCACGCCTGTGAGCAGCTGTTTCGACTCGTCGCCACTGCTGGCAAACAGGGTGGCCCGCAACCCCTGAATCAGGTCCTGGGCTTCGAGCCTGATCGGCACACCGGTCTGAACCAGGGGCAGATCGGGAAAGTCATCGGCGGGCATGCCGCGCATCTGATAACTGCCCGACAGGCTGGTGAGCTGCAACTGCTCGGCGCCCTCGGCGCAGTCAAGGGTGATCGGACTGTCGGACGCCAGACGGCTCACGATTTCGGCAAACAGGCGGGCGGGCAGGGTGATCGCTCCGCTCACCTCCACGGTGGCGGCGATGCTCGTCTGAATGCCCAGGCTCAGGTCAAACCCGGTGAGGCTCAGGCGACCCGTCCCGGCATCGGCCGTCAACAGCACGTTGGCCAGCACCGGATGGGTGGGCCTGGCGGCGACGGCTCGGCTCACCAGTTGCAGGCCGGAACTGAGTTCTGACTGGGAGCAGACCAGCTTCATGGTGAGAGGACGGGGCACGGCCCGGTGGGCTCCCCACGCTTCCACAGCCTGTCCCGTTGCGCAACGTGCTGAATTCCGACCGTTCTGGTTCTGTTGGATTGCATCCAATCCAATCAATAACCCGTCGTAGAAGGCCCTGGGGAAACCGGGGGAAAACCGCCAAACTCGTTGCGGTTGAGCAACTCCGGCTGATGAACAGCTGGGGATTGCCCGGGGCCGATTGGGCAGAACGATCGCTTTTCCACCGTTTCCCTGGCCATGGGAAACGCGGGGTGCCCTGTGAAGCGCGGCTTGCACAGGCATACCCGCGATCATCGGGCTGTTTTCCGCAGGTTTTCAGCGTCCGCTTGGTCAACCGGTCGAGATGTGCTGGTTCAGAAGCCCATCACCCTGGCCACCGTGGCCGTGTCGGCTTCGAGACCGGTGTGGAACCGGGCGTCGTTGTTGTCGATCGCGGTGCTGGGGTCCTTGAGACCGTTACCCGTCAGCACGCAGACCACCGTGGCGCCGGCCGGCACCTCGTCCCTGCGCTTGAGCAGGCCGGCCACCGAGGCGGCGCTGGCCGGTTCGCAGAAGACGCCCTCACCGCTGCCCAGCAGCTTGTAGGCGTCGATGATCTCGGCATCGGTCACGGCCATGAAGCCCCCGTCGCTCTCGCTGCGGACCCGCAGGGCGTTGTCACGGTTCACCGGGTTGCCGATACGGATCGCCGTGGCGATCGTGTCGGGGTGTTCGACGCTGTGCCCCAGCACCAGGGGTGCCGAACCCGCCGCCTGGAAACCCATCATGCGTGGCAGCCTCCGGCTGCGGCCGGCCTGGCGGTATTCGTTGAACCCCATCCAGTAGGCGCTGATATTGCCCGCGTTCCCCACCGGGATGCAGAGCCAGTCGGGGGCCTCGCCGAGGGCGTCGATCACTTCGAAGGCGGCGGTCTTCTGCCCCTGCAGGCGGTAGGGATTGACCGAATTCACCAGGGTGATCGGGTACTGATCGGCCACCTCCTGCACGATGGCCAGGGCCTTGTCGAAGTTGCCTTTGATGGCGATCACTTCGGCGCCATAGAGCAGGGCCTGGGCCAGTTTTCCCTGGGCGACATAGCCATCGGGAATCAGCACGAAGGCCCGCATGCCGCCCCTGCGGGCATAGGCCGCCGCCGCGGCCGAGGTGTTGCCGGTGCTGGCACAGATGACCGCTTCGGACCCCGCTTCCTTGGCCTTGCTGATGGCCATGGTCATGCCCCGGTCCTTGAAGGAGCCGGTGGGATTGAGGCCGTCGTATTTGAGATAGACCCTGACACCCTTGCCGATGCGCTCAGCCACGCTGGGGGCGGGGATCAGCGGTGTCGCTCCTTCATGGAGGGTGATCACCGGGGTGGCGCTGCTGACGGGCAACCAGCGGCGGTAGGCCTCGATCAGCCCCGGCCAGTCGTGATGCACCCGCTTCGCGCCCAACATCCGCAGGGATCTGAGCAGGGGCACGGCACAGCAGGAAGGACTGGGGCGAATCTACGGCGCGGCTCCTTGACGCCTGTCTCAGCGGTTGGGACCGCTGATCGGTTCACTGCCCTTGAGACCATCGAGCGGAGATTCCGAGAAGTAGCGCACCAGATCGCTGATCGAACTGGCTTTGTTGATCAGGCTCAGCAGCGCCGGGATGCTCACTTCCATCTCCCTGGTCGGGTAGGCCTTGAAGAATGAGATCGGCGAGAGCGAGCCTTTGCCTTCGACGACCCCCAGCACCAGACCGGCCCGCAGGGCCGGCACGCTCTGTTCAGCCGCATAGAGCGGGAAGATGATCTGACCGATCCGCTGCAACAGGGCCTCGCCGATGCGGGTGTTGAGCAGGCGGCTCACCAGGGTGACCGGCAGGCTGATCGATCCCTTCAGCAGCTTGGCCACCGTGGCCGGGTTCTGTTTGCTGAGGGCCAGCACATCGGCCAGCAATCCCCGTGCCTGTCCTGTTTCTGCCAGGTGTTCGAGGTCGGCGACGGCGATCGAACGGCGAAAACCACCGGTCACGAACACCAGGTTCTCGGCGGCCGCAACGGGCAGGGTCTGTACGACCGGCGCCAGGGCGAGGACGCTCAGACCTGCACCGAGAATCCGGCGCCGAAGGTTCAATCTGCCCACCACCGATCCCTTCAAAACCGACCGAATCTAGGCCGGTTGCATGGCCCGTTCCGGTGGTGTCGCCACCAGAACATCGCGAAGCAGGCGCACCAGACTGCGTTCGGCCAGACCTCGGGCCAGGTCGCGTCCCATGCGGCGCAATCCCGGTTCGGCCAGGAGCCGCGGCAACCGGCTGACCAGCATCTGGGGTTCAAACCCCGGCAGTGTCTGCAGAATCCGCAGCAGCTGGCGGATCGGTTCGAGATCGAGCAGCAGATCGATTCCGCCAGCCTCGAGCTCCTGAACCTGGCGCCTGAGGCCCGGAGGCTGCAGGGCCTGCAGACGCGTCGGCAGCCGGCGGCTCAGGATGAGCGTGGTCTGCCAGGCCAGCCCGTCGAGGTTCTCCACCGCCGCCTCGACCAGCTGGGTGCGCAACAGACCGCCGTTGTCGGAAAACAGGAAGCTGATCACCTGGTCGAGCAGACCTTCGAGATCGAGCTGACTGCCCTGGGCAGCGCTGGCCACCAGGTTGTCGAGCCGCTGCCAGCGGAACACCTCACCGTCAAACAGCATTTCCTTGAGGCTCTGGCGCAGCGAGGGATCGGGGTCTTCCATCAGCCGCCGCGCAAAGTAGGGATAGGCGGCACCGAGGATTTTGAAGTCGGGGTCGACGCTCAGGGCGATGCCTTCCAGGGTCACCAGGGAGCGGATGATGAGCGCGTAATAAGGCGGCACCCGGAACGGGAAGCGGTACATGACCCCGCTCAGATCGTCGGTCACGGCCTTGAAGTCCATGCGGCTCACCCCCTGTTCGAGGGCCTGGCCGAACACCGTTTCGAACGCCGGCACGATCGGCTCGAGGTTCACGTCTTCTGCGAGGAACCCCAGGCTGACGAAATCCTTGGAGAGCTTGGCGAAGTTGCGGTTGACCAAGTGCACCACCGCCTGGATCAGGCCGGTGCGCGACTCGCGGCTCACCTCGCTCATCATGCCGAAATCGAGGTAGGCCAGGCGTCCGTCGCCCAGGGCCAGCAGGTTGCCGGGGTGGGGGTCAGCGTGGAAGAACCCATGTTCCAGCAGCTGTTGCAGGCTGCAGTCGACGCCCACCTGCACCATGTCGTCGGGATCAAAGCCCAGCTGGCGCACCGCGTCGAGGTTGGTGAGCTTGACGCCGTCGATCCATTCCATCGTGAGCACCCGGCGGCTGGTGGCCTCGCGGTAGATGCGCGGCACAGCGATGCGGGGGTTGTGGGCATGCAGGGCGGCGAATTTTTCGGCGTTGCTCGCCTCGTTGCAGTAGTCCATCTCCTCGAACACCCGCCGGCCCAGTTCGTCGATCAGGGCCACCAGATCGCTGCGGATCAGGCCCACGTTGCGGTTGAGCCAGGCGGCGATGTTGCGCACGATGTAGAGATCCAGGGTGATCTGCTCGCGCAGGCCGGGGCGTTGCACCTTCACGGCGACGGCTTCGCCGCTGTGGAGCACGCCGCGGTGCACCTGGCCCAGGGAGGCGGCTGAGATCGGTTCGGCGTCGAGCTGGGCATAGATGGCCGCCACCGGGGCGCCCAGGTCCTCTTCGATGCAGGCCATGGCCAGGGCCGAGTCGAAACCCGGCAGCTGATCCTGCAGCTGGGCCAGTTCTTCCAGCAGCAGCGGTGGCACGATGTCGGGCCGGGTCGAGAGGGCCTGACCCGCCTTGATGAAGGCCGGGCCCAGCGAGGCCACCAGATCGGCCGCCTCTCGGGCGCGGTCGCGGGCGATCTCTGGGTCCTTGAGGCGCTGGGTCAGCCAGTCAAAGCCGACCCCCAGCAGGTACAGGCCGATCGGCACCAGGGTCTGCCAGAAGCGTCGGAACAGACGCCGGGGGTGGCCGGCATAGATCCGGGTGATCGCCGCCGGGTCGTACTCGAGCAGGCCCGCTGCTTCGATGAAGTCGCTGATCTCGCCAGAGGCGGCGGCTGGGCTGCTTGTGACCATGGTGTGGGCTGGACCGGCTCAGGGGGAGCACCGCCCCCCTTCTAAACGAAACCCACAGCCGCTACGGTCGGGCCGATCAGCGATGCGCCTGCGGAGACTGCCGTGCTCACCGGTCTGCGGCTCGAGAACATCGCCCTGATCGAGGCCCTGGAGCTGGGTTTTGCGTCCGGGTTCACGGTGCTCACCGGCGAGACCGGCGCCGGCAAATCGATCCTGCTCGATGCCCTCGATGCCCTGTTGGGGGGGTCGGGACCCCGTCTGCTGCGCCAGGGCTGTGACCGTGGGGTGATCGAAGCCAGCTTCAGCCTGACACCGCCCCTGGCCAGCTGGCTGGTGTCCCAGGAGCTGGAGGCCGACGAGGGCGAGATCCTGCTGAGCCGCGAATGGCGGCTCAGTGAGGAGCGGCTCAGCAGTCGCCACCGGCTCAATGGTGTGGCGGTGAACCGTCAGCAGATTCAGGAGCTGAGGCCCCTGCTGCTGGATCTCACCGTGCAGGGTCAGACGCAGCAGCTGGCGCGACCCGGCCAGCAGCGCCGCTGGCTCGATCGCTTCGGGGCTGAACCGCTGGCGGCGGCAGTGGAGCCCGTGGCCGCGGCCTTTGGCGCCTGGAAGCGGGCGGCCGCAGCCCTGCAGAGCGCCCGCACACAATGGGACCAGCTGCAGCTGCAGCGCCAACAGCAGGAGCAGCTGCTGGCCGACCTCGAGGCCGCCGATCTGCAGGATCCGCACGAGCGCCAGCGGCTGCAGGCCGAGCAGGACCGCCTCGCCCATGGTGTGCGCCTGCAAGAAGGGGTCATGACCCTGCTGGGGCGTCTGCAGGAGGGGGCCGATCAGGCTCCCGCCGCCCTCGAACACCTGGCGGCCTGCGAGCAGGAGCTGGGCCAGATGGCCGCCCTGGACCCGGCGGGCGCAGGTCCCCTGGCCCAGGCCTGCAGCGACGCCCTGGTGGCCCTGCAGGATCTGACCCGCGATCTTGACCGCTATGGGGCAGGCCTCGACAGTGATCCCGAGAGCCTGGCCGGCCTGCAGGAGCGCATGGCCCAGCTCAAGGCCCTCGAGCGCCGTCATGGCCAGGACCTGGAGGCCCTGATCACCCTGCGCGACCAGTTGCGCGACCAGCTGGCTCCCGGCGGCGGCGAGGCCTCGCTCGCAGCGCTAGAGGCCGCCGAAGCCCAGGCCCGCGCCCGCCGCGACGGGGCCAATGCCCGCCTCACCGAGGCCCGCCGCAACGCGGCCACCCAGCTGGAGCAGCAGCTGATGGCGGCGCTGCGGCCCATGGGCCTCACCCATGTGCGTTTTGCCGTGGTTCTCGAACCCAGCGCCCCCACCGAGGACGGAGCCGATGCGGTGCAGTTCCGGTTTTCGGCCAACCCGGGCCAGCCCCTGGCACCCCTGGCCGAGGTGGCCTCGGGGGGCGAGATGTCGCGTTTCCTGCTGGCGCTCAAGACCTGCCTGGCCGCGGCCGATCAGCACGTGACCCTGCTGTTCGATGAGATCGACAGCGGTGTCAGCGGCCGGGTCAGCGGTGCCATGGCTGCGCTGCTGCAGCAACTGGCGGCCCAGCGCCAGGTGTTCTGCGTGACCCACCAGCCCCTGGTGGCTGCCGCGGCCGACCACCACTACCGGGTCAGCAAGGTGGTCGAGGGTGATACCACGTGCACCCGGGTGTCCCATCTGCGGGACACTCAGGCGCGCCAGGCGGAGCTGGCGGAGCTGGCCGGCGGTGACCTGGGTGAGGCCCGCAGCTATGCCGCCAGCCTGCTCAAGCGGGCGGCTTGAAAACGGAGCCTTCCGTCCCAGAGCGAGCGATCGGGTCTGCAGCTGGCACGGGGGCAGTGGGGTCAGCGCACCGATCTGCGCGACTGGACGCCGCCTCGATGCGTTTTCAGCGCGTTTTCAGCAGCCCTTAACGTGCTGCAGCCATGGCCCTTGCCTCGCTGACGCCTTGATCGCCACGAGCGTTGATGCCGTCGGTGGCCGGTTGGTCACCCTCAACCAGCACCACTTCCTGATGCTGCCGTATGTGGTGGTGCCTACTTTCAAAGCCGGACAACCTTGAATGACCACCTCAGCACCCCAACGCTGGACCACCGCGTCCATGCCCGACCAGAGCGGCCAGATCGCCCTGGTCACCGGCGCCAACAGCGGCCTGGGTCTGGAGAGCGCCCGCGCCCTGCTGGCCAGGGGGGCCAGGGTGGTGCTGGCCTGCCGCACGCTGGCCAAGGCTGAGCAGGCGCGCCAGCAGTTGGCAATAGGTCTGGGCAGTACGCCGGTTGCGCCATCAGACCGCATCGAACCGCTTGAGCTCGATCTGGCCGATCTCGCGAGCGTCGCCCGTGCCGCCGATCAGCTGGCGACGCGCCACACACGTCTGGACGTGCTGCTCAACAACGCCGGCGTGATGGCGCCGCCCCGCACCCTGACCCGTCAGGGCTTTGAGCTGCAGTTCGGTGTCAACCACCTGGGCCATTTCGCCCTCACCCAGCGGCTGCTGCCGCTGCTGCTGGCCAGCGACAGCCCGCGGGTGGTGCAGGTCACGTCGGGGGCCCAGTACTTCGGCCAGCTGGACTTTGACGACCTGCAGGGCGAGCGGCGCTACGACCGCTGGAAGGCCTACGGGCAAAGCAAGCTCGCCAACGTGGTCTTTGCCCAGGAGCTGCAGCGCCGCTACCCCCAACTGCGCTCGGCGGCGGCCCACCCCGGTCTGGCCAGCACCAACCTGCAGCCCACCTCGGTGGCGGCCAACGGTTCAAAGGTCGAGCGGCTCGCCTACCGGCTGATGGGTCCGCTGTTCCAGAGCGCGGCCCAGGGGGCTCTGCCCCAGCTGTATGCGGCCACCGCGCCTGAGGCCCTGCCCGGCGGCCATTACGGCCCCAGCGAGCTGGGCGGCATCAAAGGCTGGCCCAAACCCGTGCCCATGGCCAAAGCAGCGTTGGATCCGGCCCAGGGGGCGCGGCTGTGGCAGGTGAGCGAGGAGCTGACCCGGCCCGATTGAGGCCGCCCGTAGAATCAGCCGTTCTCGATCCGGCTGGATGGCCCGCGCCAAGAGCAGCAAAGCGAGTCAGGACAAGACCGGTCAGGATCAGCCAAGCCAGGGCAAGCCAGCCCTCACCCTGCACGAGAAGGTGGCCCAGCTCGACGGCAGCCGCGTGCTCAGCGGTGGCTCCCTTGAGGATGTGATCCGGGTGCGGGGCGCTCGCCAGCACAACCTCAAGAACGTCGATCTGACCTTGCCGCGCAACCGCCTGGTGGTGTTCACCGGTGTCAGCGGCAGCGGCAAGAGCTCCCTGGCCTTCGACACGATCTTTGCCGAGGGTCAGCGCCGCTACGTCGAGAGCCTCTCGGCCTATGCGCGCCAGTTTCTGGGCCAGGTCGACAAGCCCGATGTCGATGCCATCGAGGGGCTGTCGCCGGCGATCTCGATCGACCAGAAATCGACCAGCCACAACCCCCGTTCGACCGTCGGCACGGTCACCGAGATCCAGGACTATCTGCGCCTGCTGTTCGGCCGCGCCGGCGAGCCCCACTGTCCCCAGTGCGAGCGCTCGATCCGGCCGCAGACGATCGACGAGATGGTCGATCAGATCCTCAGGCTGCCCGACGGCACCCGTTACCAGCTGCTGGCGCCGGTGGTGCGCGGCAAGAAGGGCACCCACGTCAAGCTGCTCAGTGGCCTGGTGGCCGAGGGTTTTGCCCGGGTGCGCATTAACGGTGAGGTGCGCGAGCTCGCCGACAACATCGAGCTCGACAAGAACCACGCCCACAACATCGAGGTGGTGGTCGACCGGCTGGTGGCCCGCGAGGGCATTCAGGAGCGACTCACCGACTCGCTGCGCACGGCGCTCAAGCGCGGCGAGGGCCTGGCCCTGGTCGAGGTCGTGCCCAAGGCCGATGAGCCGTTGCCCGAGGGGGTCGAGCGCGAACGGCTCTACTCCGAGAACTTCGCCTGTCCCGTGCACGGGGCGGTGATGGAGGAGCTGTCACCGCGGCTGTTCTCGTTCAACAGCCCCTATGGCGCCTGCGCCGACTGCCACGGCATCGGTTTTCTGCGCAAGTTCACCTGCGAGCGGGTGATCCCCGATCCGACCCTGCCGGTCTATGCCGCCGTGGCGCCCTGGGCTGAAAAAGACAATTCCTATTACTTCTCGCTGCTCTATTCGGTGGGGGAGGCCTTCGGCTTCGAGCTCAAGACCCCCTGGAACCAGCTGAGCGATGAGCAGCGTGACGTGCTGCTCAACGGCTCGCGCGAGCCGATTGCGATCAAGGCCGACAGCCGCTACCGCAAGAGTGAGACCTACGTGCGCCCGTTTGAGGGGGTGTTGCCGATTCTGGAGCGGCAACTGCGCGACGCCAGCGGCGAGGCCATGCGCCAGAAGCTGGAGAAGTTCCTGGAGCTGGTGCCCTGCGCCAGCTGCCAGGGGCTGCGGCTCAAGCCCGAGGCCCTGGCGGTGCGGGTTGGGCCTTACCGCATTCATGAGCTCACGGCGGTGAGCGTGGGCGAAACCCTGGCCCGCATTGAAGCGCTGATGGGGGTGGGTGCCAGCGAGGGCCACGAGCCCCAGCTGAGCGCGCGGCAGATCCAGATCGGCGATCTGGTGCTGCGCGAGATCCGCATGCGCCTGCGCTTTCTGCTCGATGTGGGGCTCGACTACCTGAGCCTCGACCGCCCGGCCATGACCCTGAGCGGCGGCGAGGCCCAGCGCATCCGCCTGGCCACCCAGATCGGTGCCGGGCTCACGGGCGTGCTGTACGTGCTCGATGAGCCGAGCATCGGTCTGCACCAGCGCGACAACGACCGTCTGCTGGCCACCCTCACCAAGCTGCGGGATCTGGGCAACACCCTGATCGTGGTCGAGCACGACGAAGACACCATCCGCGCCGCCGACCACATCGTCGACATCGGTCCCGGTGCGGGGGTGCATGGGGGCCACATCGTGGCCGAGGGCGACCTCGAGGCCCTGCTCAGCGCTGAAGACTCCCTGACCGGCGCCTACCTGAGCGGTCGTCGTTCGATCCCCACCCCCGCCGAGCGGCGCAGCAGCGGCTCACGCAGGCTCAGCCTGCTGGGCTGTTCGCGCAACAACCTGCGCGATGTGTCGGTCGAGATTCCGCTGGGTCGCCTGGTCTGCGTCACCGGGGTGAGCGGCAGCGGCAAGAGCACCCTGGTCAACGAGCTGCTGCACCCGGCCCTAGAGCACCAGCTGGGCCTCAAGGTGCCGTTTCCGGCAGGGCTCGAAGAGCTGCGCGGCATCAAGGCGATCGACAAGGTGATCGTCATCGACCAGTCGCCGATCGGCCGCACGCCGCGATCCAACCCGGCGACCTACACCGGCGCCTTTGATCCCATCCGCCAGGTGTTTGCGGCCACGGTCGAGGCCAAGGCCCGCGGGTATCAGGTGGGCCAGTTCAGCTTCAACGTCAAGGGTGGCCGCTGTGAGGCCTGCAGCGGCCAGGGCGTCAATGTCATCGAGATGAACTTCCTGCCCGACGTCTACGTGCAGTGCGACGTCTGCAAGGGAGCGCGCTACAACCGCGAAACGTTGCAGGTCAACTACAAGGGCTTCACTATCGCCGATGTGCTCGAGATGACGGTCGAGCAGGCCAGCGAGGTGTTTTCGGCGATCCCTCAGGCTGCCGACCGGCTGCGCACCCTGGTCGATGTGGGTCTCGGGTACATCAAATTGGGCCAGCCGGCACCCACCCTCTCGGGCGGTGAGGCCCAGCGGGTCAAGCTCGCCACCGAGCTGTCGAAGCGGGCTACCGGCAAGACCCTGTACCTGATCGATGAGCCCACCACCGGCCTGAGCTTCTACGACGTGCACAAGCTCATGGACGTGATGCAGCGCCTGGTCGACAAGGGCAATTCGATCCTGGTGATCGAGCACAACCTCGATGTGATCCGCTGTGCCGATTGGATCATCGATCTGGGCCCCGAAGGCGGCGACAAGGGCGGGCAGATCGTGGTCAGCGGCACCCCTGAGGAGGTGGCGGACCATCCCACCAGCCACACAGGGCGCTACCTCAAGCAGGTGCTGGCGCAGCATCCCCCGCAGGACGTGGTGGCGGCCTAGGTCCAGGCAGGTTCGGTTCTCTGGTCCGATCGTCCTGCATCAGTCGTGCTGACCATCGCTATGCCAAGTGGCACTCGCCTCAAGGGTCGCCGTGGGGCTCTATGTCCTTCATCTGCATCTGCACGGTCTGTTCCGGGGACATGACCTCGAACTGGGCCGCGACCCCGACACCGGTGGTCAGACCACCTACGTGCTGCAGCTGGTCAGGGCGCTGGCGGCCAGGCCCGAGGTTGCCCTGGTGGAGGTGGTGACGCGTCAGATCCACGATCGCCGCGTCGCTGCTGACTACGCCTTGGCCGAGGCGAGCCTCGGACCCCACGCCCGCATTGTGCGGCTGCCTTTCGGGCCGCGTCGTTACCTGCGCAAGGAGCTGCTCTGGCCCCATCTCGATGGACTGGCCGATGCCCTGGTGCAGCGCCTGCGGGTCCAGGAGCGTCTGCCCGACTGGATTCATGCCCACTACGCCGACGCCGGTCGCGTGGGTGCCCTGCTGCAGCGGCGTCTGGGCATTCCGCTGGTGTTCACCGGTCACTCCCTCGGGCGCGAGAAACGCCGTCGTCTGATTCGTGCCGGCCTCGATTCCAGTCAGATCGAGGCCCAGTACGCCATGGCGCGGCGCATCGATGCCGAGGAGATGGCCCTCGCCCACAGCCAGCTGGTGGTGACCAGCACCCGGCAGGAGCGCGACCAGCAATACAGCCGCTATGGCCGTTTTCTGCCGGAACGGACCCGCGTGATTCCGCCCGGAGTCAACAGTCTCCTGTTCCATCCACCACGGCAGGGTGAGGCCGAGCAGGGGATCGAGGCGTTGATGCAACCCTTTCTGCGGCAGCCGGTCAGGCCACCGCTGCTGGCGATCTGCAGGCCCGATCCACGCAAGAACATTCCTGCGTTGGTGGAGGTGTTCGGCCGTTCCGAGCTGTTGCGCAGCCACCACAACCTGGTGCTGGTGCTGGGCAGTCGCGGGGACCCGCGTGAGCTTGAACAACAGCAGCGGGACGTGCTGCAGCAGCTGTTCGAGCTGGTGGATCGGCACGACCTCTATGGGCGGGTGGCCTATCCCAAGCAGCACCAGTGCAGCCAGATTCCAGAGATCTACCGCTGGGCCTGTCGCCTGGGCGGCGTGTTCGTGAACCCCGCGCTCACCGAGCCCTTCGGGCTCACCCTGCTGGAGGCCGCCGCCTCGGGGCTGCCGCTGGTGGCGACCGATGACGGCGGCCCGCACGACATCCTGGCCACCACGGCCAGCGGTCAGCTGGTGGATGTGTCGGATCTCGATGCCCTGCAGCAGGCCCTCGAGGAGAGCCTGCGTGACCGCGACCGTTGGCGGCGCTGGAGCCACAACGGCATCGAGGCGGTGAGCCGTTCGTTCAGCTGGGATGCCCACATCAACCGGTACCTGGCCGAGGCCAGCGCAGTGATGCGGGCGGCTGCTGGTGCTGGATCTCGATGGCTCCTTCGGGGCCCCCGATCCCCTCAGCATGGTTGAACTGCGCCGTCAGATTCAGAGCGATCCCGAGCTTGCTCTGGCGATCACCACCGGCCAGGGCATCCAGGCGGCACGACTGCGCTACAGCGCGCTTCAGCTGCCCGATCCGCTGCTGTGGATCACCCGCTGCGGCAGCGAACGGCACGTGGGCGACCATTCCGATCTCCAGTGGCAGCGTGGCATCGGCCGAGCTCGAACCCCGCCTGCAACGGCAGCCCGAGGCCGAACAGGGAGCCTTCAAGCTCAGCTACACCCTGGCTGAGCCGGACCCGAGGGTCCTGCCTGCCGTGCGTCAGATCCTGCGCTGCCCTGGTCTGCTGGCCAGGCCCCATCTGTTTCAGCACCGGTATCTCGACGTGCTGCCCCTGAGCGCCTCCAAGGTGGAGGCCCTTGGTGGAGGCCCTGCGTTACGCCGCCCTCACCTGGAACCTGGAGCTGCTGGATGGACTCAGACACCACCGTTTCCTGAGCCGCTGATGCCTGAGCCGTTGAGCTCACCGCCCGCCGGGTAGTGGGTGTTGCTGTCGGGCATCCAGTAGCTGAGATCGTTCTGCCAGAACAGCCGCCCCGGGATCTGGCTGGTGCTGAGCTTGGTGCCCGCCATGGCGGTGATCAGCTGGCCCAGCTCCAGCATGGTCAGGTCGGTCTTGATGTCGTCGCCGGCGATCTTCATCAGCTGGGGGAGCTGGGGCAGGCTGCTGGGGCTGGCCAGCTTGCGGAAGATCTCCTTCAGCACCAGTTGCTGACGGTCCATGCGCCCCAGGTCACCGAGCTCGTCGTGGCGGTAGCGCAGAAAGCCTTCGAGGGCTTCACCCTTGAGCAGCTGGCGGCCGGGATAGAGGTCGATGTACAGGCCCTGGCTGTTATCGACGTAGTACAGGCGCTTCGGCACGTCGACCTCGACCCCGCCGAGGGCATCGGCCACCCGCTGCACGGCACGCAGGTTGACCTTGAGGTAGCGGTCCACCGGACCGCCCAGCACGGCTGGCAGGTCCTGGCGCACCGCCTCCACGCCCCCGAAGGCATAGAGGGCATTGGCCTTGAGCACCCCGTGGCGCTGGCTTTCGATGTAGGTGTCGCGCGGCAGCTGGGTGAGCTGGGTTCTGCCGTCCTTGACCTGCACCGTGAACATCACGTCGGTGCTGTCGCTGACGCGGTCGGTGCCCATCACCAGAATCCGCCGTCCACTGATGCCGAACGGCAGCAGCTGGCCGATGGCGTTGCCGTGGGGCCAGAGGCCGGCCAGGGCCTTGCCCGCCAGCAGGGGCAAGGGGCCGGCCAGTCCGTAACCCACGGCGATGCCCAGGGCAAAGGGCACCAGGGGCCGGCGTTTGCGCGGCCGGGCCGGGCCCTCGGGCCGGCGGCTGCGGCCATTGCTGCGGCGCTGCTCCAGGTCGGTGACCACGGGCGGCCCTTCACGCCTGCGGCGACGGCTGGGTCCCGGGCTGGCGGGTCGGCGGGGCTGGGCCTGGGTCATGGGGCACACTGCTCGGCGCACCATAAGGAGCAGAACCCCGCTGCACCAGGGGTTGCGGCAATGTTTGACCGCCGCTGTTCAGGGATGTCCGACGACCCGCACCGCCGCTGCGGCCCCATCGGCCCGCTGGCGCGCCTCGGCCTCGCTGGCGCCGCGGGCCAGGGCCACCCCCAGCCGCCGCTGGGGCCTGGCATCGGGCTTGCCGAACAGCAGCACCTCGGTGTCGGGCACAGCCAGCGCCGCGCCCAGACCCTCGAACTGCAGCGCTGAGGCGCTCGTGCTGGCCAGGATCACGCGGCTGGCGGCCGGCCCCAGGCTGCGGATCGCCGGAATCGGCAGCCCCAGCACGGCTCGCAGGTGCAGCTCGAACTCGCTCAGGTTCTGGCCCATCAGGGTCACCAGGCCGGTGTCATGGGGCCGCGGCGAGAGCTCCGAGAACACCACCTCGGTGCCGCCGTCGGCCTTGCGGCAGAGAAAGAACTCCACCCCGAACAGACCCGCCCCGCCCAGGTTGTCGGTGACGGCGGCCGCCATGGCCTGGGCTGCCGCCAGGGCCGTGTCGGGCACGGCCGCCGGCTGCCAGCTGCACTGGTAGTCGCCCCGCTCCTGGATGTGGCCGATCGGCGGGCAGAACAGGGTGGGCCCCCTCCACTGCTTGACCGTGAGCAGGGTGATCTCCAGTTCGAAGTGCAGAAACTCCTCGACGATCACCCGCGCCCCCGCCCCGCGGGCCCCGGCCAGGGCGGCGTCCCAGGCGTGGGCGATGCCCGCCGGGCCCTGCACCACGCTCTGCCCCTTGCCGCTCGAGCTCATCACCGGCTTGACAACCACCGGCCAGCCCAGGGGTGCGGCGGCGGCGGCCAGTTCGGCGGCACTGCTGGCGTAGGCGAACCGGGCCGTGCGCAGCCCCAGGGTGCCCGCCGCCAGATCGCGGATGCGGTCGCGGTTCATCGTGACCGCCGTGGCCCGGGCGGTCGGGATCACCGTGATCCCCTCGGCCTCGAGCTCGGCCAGGGCATCGACCGCCAGGGCCTCGATCTCGGGGATCACCAGATCGGGCTGGTGGCGCCGCACCACCGCCTTGAGGGCCTCGGCATCGGTCATGGCGATCACCTCACAGGCGTCGGCCACCTGCATCGCCGGGGCGCCGGCATAGCGGTCCACGGCGATCACCCGGCAGCCCAGGCGCTGGGCGGCGATGGCCACCTCCTTGCCCAGTTCGCCGCTGCCCAGCAGCAGCAGGGTGCGGGGCAGGCTGGCAAACGGTGGGGTCATGGGTGCCGTCGGCCGGCACCTGGGGCCGGGCAGAATCGGTCGATCCTGCCGCAGTGCCTCCGTGCTGTCAGCCCTGACCCTGGCCTTCAGCACCGCCGGCGATGCCGCCGAGGGACTGTTGTTCGGCTGGGACATCGCCACCTTCCAGAAGTGGGCCCTGATCTACCTGGGTGCTTCGTCGCTGGCGTTCGTGGTGGTCTGGCTGGTGGGCTACCTGCGCAGCCGCTAGGGCAGCAGCGTCAGCTGGCGCACCGGCGACTCTTCATTGATGAAGCCATAGGCCTCGAACACGCCGGGCTCGGGGTGGGTGATGCGCTGGCCGCCGCTGCGGCGTTCGAGCACGAAGCCCTCGCCGGCCATGCGGCGCATCAGGCCCGCCGCTTCCTCGAAGCGGGCCGCCATGGCTTCGAGGCTGGCGCAGTCGGCCGTCAGGCCGGTGTCTTTCCAGGTGAAGTGGGGCATGAAGGGTTACGGCAGCAGCACCAGTCCCAATCCCACCAGTAGCAGGCTTGCGAGCCAGAAGCGGTGCACCACGTCCACTTCGCTGAGGCCCCCCAGCTCAAAGTGATGGTGCAGCGGCGCCATGCGGAACAGGCGCCGGCCCACACCATCGGGGCCCTTGGTGGCCTTGAACACCCACACCTGCAGGATCACCGAGACCGACTCGGCCAGAAACACCCCACCCATCAGCAGCAGGGGCCAGAGGCTGTTGGAAAGCAGCCCCACCCCGGCCAGGGCTGATCCCATGGCCAGCGAACCGGTGTCGCCCATGAACACCCGCGCCGGGTTGTGGTTGAAGGCCAGAAAGCCCAGCCAGCAGCCGGCCATGGCCGCGCAGAAGGCCGCCAGCACCGGGTCGCCCTCGTGGCCCCTGAGCATCAGCTGCAGCCCCAGGCCGCCAAACACGACGGCGCCGCAGCCCGCCGCCAGCCCATCGAGGCCATCGGTGAGGTTGGTGGCGTTGCTCTCGGCCAGCACCACAAACAGCCCCAGCGGCCAGATCAGCAGGCCCAGGGGCAGCACCCAGCCCAGCGGCAGGGCCACATCACCGGCTTCGGCGCCGCCCAGCCAGCCGCCGCGCGCCGCCCAGATCAGAAACACCAGCGCCGCGGCAGCCTGCAGCAGCAGCTTGCCCCTGGGGCTCAGGCCGGTGTTGGTGCGTTTGGTGAGGCTGGTCCAGTCGTCGATGGCTCCGATGGCCATGGTCGCCAGGGTGAGGCCGGCCAGGGCCAGCAGGCGCTCGTCGCCGGGGCTGATCAGCCCCCCCACGAGCACGCCCACCGGCACCACCAGCAGGCCGCCCATGGTGGGGGTGCCGGCCTTGCTCTGGTGGGCCTGGGGGCCTTCCTGCCGGATCACCTGGCCCAGCTTGAGGGCCCGCAGCCGCGGCACACCCCAGCGGCACACCAGCACGCTGATGCCGGCGGTCAGCAGCAACGGCGGCGTGAGCAGCGAGTTGGTCACCAGCCGATCGCTGCTCAGGCAGGCTCCCAGAACCACCAGGGCGAGCAGCAGGGCCCCCAGGCGTGGATGAGGGAGCGCGGGTGTCGGTGCTGCAGACAAGGCGGGCCGGGCTTCAGTCTTCCCAGTCTTCCTCAGGTTGTTCGTCGCTCTGGTTGTAATCCTCTTTTTCGCCCATGAGCGCCGAGAGCTCCTCCTCTTCGACGGTGCTCACCTCGGTGCTGGCGGTCTCCTCGTCGGCCACCAGACGGCCGCTGGTTTCGAGCCAGCTCAGCAGGTCGGGCTCGTCGCGCAGGGGCAGCACCGGCGCCGGCTCCTGGCGCCCGTAGCGGGTGAGCGAAGGGTTGATGCTGTCGAGCCGGCTGCTGTCGCCGGAGGCAAGCTTGCTCATGGTGCTGGTACTGCCGCGCACGGGCCAATCAATCAGATTAGCTTTCTGGCTGCCCGTAGCAGGTCGCCCCGTGTTGGCGGCCGGTTCCCTGATTCGCTCTTTCATCCGACTCTGGGCCCTGAGCCTGATGCTGTCGGTGCTGCTGGTGGCCGCCGGCGAGCGCTGGCCCGGGTCGCTGCCCGTCAACCCCACGGTGGTGGCCGCCCTGGTGCTGGGCCTGCCCCTGCTGCAGCTGCTGTGGCTGGTCCGCCACTGGTCGTTGCCGGGCGCCGATGGGAGCGGCACCGCCGACGGGGGAGAATCGCAGCAGTGAGAGCGCACAATCGCGATGGGTCGGGCCAAGAAGGCAGTGCTGGCGTATTCGGGCGGGGTCGACACCAGCGTCTGCATTCCCTATCTGATCAAGGAGTGGGGTGTGGAGGAGGTGATCACCTTCGCCGCCGACCTGGGTCAGGGTGATGAACTCGAGCCCATTCGCCGCAAGGCCCTCGATTCAGGCGCCAGCCAGTCGATCGTCGGTGATCTGATCGAGCCGTTCATCTGCGAGTTCGCCTTTCCGGCGATCCGGGCCAATGCGCTCTACGAGGGTCGTTACCCGCTCAGCACCGCCCTGGCCCGCCCGCTGATCGCCCGGCGCCTGGTGGAGATCGCCCGCGAGGTGGGGGCCGATGCGGTGGCCCATGGCTGCACCGGCAAGGGCAACGACCAGGTGCGCTTTGACGTGGCCATCGGCGCCCTCGCCCCCGAGCTCAAGGTGTTGGCCCCCGCCCGCGAGTGGGGCATGAGCCGCGAGCAGACGATCGCCTACGGCGAGGCGTGCGGCATCCCTGCCCCGGTCAGCAGGAAGTCGCCCTTTTCGATCGATCTCAACCTGCTGGGCCGCTCGATCGAGGCCGGGCCGCTGGAGGATCCCGATGTGGAGCCGCCGGAAGAGATCTACGCCCTCACCGTGGGTGTTGATGCGGCTCCCGATGTGCCCCAGGTGGTGGAGATCGGGTTCGAGCAGGGGTATCCGGTCAGCCTCGACGGGCAGCGGCTCGATCCGGTGAGCCTGATCCGCCGGGCCAATGAGCTGGCCGGCCGCCACGGTTTCGGACGTCTCGACATGATCGAGAACCGGGTGGTGGGCATCAAAAGCCGCGAGATCTACGAAACCCCGGGCCTGCTGCTGCTGATCAGGGCCCACCAGGAGCTCGAGAGCCTCACCCTGGCGGCCGATGTGCTGCGCAGCAAGCGCCAGCTCGAGCAGCAGTGGGCCGACCTGGTGTACCAGGGTCTGTGGTTCGGGCCGCTCAAGGATGCGATCGATGGCTTCATCGAGCGCACCCAGGTGAGCGTCAACGGCAGCGTGCGGGTCAGGCTGCACAAGGGCAACGCCACGGTGGTGGGTCGCAGTTCGAGCAGCGACAGCCTCTATGTGGATGCCATGGCCACCTACGACAGCGGTGATCAGTTCGACCACCGGGCTGCCGAGGGCTTCATCTATGTGTGGGGCCTGCCGACGCGTCTGTGGGCGGCTCGCCACCGTCTGGGTTGAGCGGCACCGGCTCCGGCAGAACCGTGCTGCTCAGGGCGCGCAGATGGCGTCCTGGCCTGGATCCCTGCAGTTGCAGCAGCTGCTGACGCAGGGCGGCGTTGTCGCTGAGCAACTGCTGCTGTTGTTGCAGCAGGGGGGCGAGCCGCTCGCGAAAACGGGCCTCAAACAGGGCCGGCAGCTCCTCGAGCAACGACTCCATGGCCGCGATCCGCTCACGGGTGTCGGCAAGGGCCCGACGCTGCGCTTCCAGCTCAGCGTCACCAAAAGCATGAGGGTCCGGATCCATGGGTGACGCCATGGCCGGACCCTAGCGACGCAGCCTCAGACGGTTGCAGGCTCGAGGGGAGCGGCCTCGGTGGTGGTCACGGTGGGCAGGGCGCGGGGTGCGGGCATGGGGCCGTCCTGCTTGACCGTGAGGTAACGGATCACGTCTTCAGACAGGCGCATCGCCCGCTCGAGCAGGGCCACCTGCTGGCCGTCGCCGTTGTGATTGAGCTGCACATAGATGCCCTCGCGGTGCTTGGCGATGGTGTAAGCCAGGCGGCGCTTGCCACGCATCTGGCAGTCGAGCACCTCGGCGCCGGCATCGGTGAGCACATCGCGGTACTTGGCGATGTGGGTCTCAACTTCCTCCTCCGGAATGTCCGGACGAAGGATGTACATGGTTTCGTAATAGGGCTGCGTCATGGTCGCCTCAGGTGTTGCGGCAGGGGCCGGTGGACTGCTCCACCAGCGACGGATCCACCAACCTATCAGTCAGTAGAGCTGCATCCGCACGGCTTCAGAGATGGTCGGGATGTCGGCTTCCTTGCCGCGCAGGCTTTCGATCAGGGCAAACAGCACGAGAACCAGCGCCCCCAGAAACACCGTGTTGCTGAGCGTGCGCACTGCAAACCCCGACCCCAGCGGTGCCAGCAGGACGCTGAAGACAAGCGACAGCACCACCAGCACGATGTCGAGCAGGATCGCTTGCAGCGCGTTGAAGCGGATCAGGTACGGCACCCGGCTGTTGCGCACCACCGCCAGATACAGCACCAGAAAGAGCACGAAGCTGCCGAACGGCACCACTTCCTCCAGCAGCTGCACCGGCAACGCCGGTCCGCGCAGCCATTGAAGCCAGGGCCAGAGGCCAAACAGCGACCGTCCAAAGGGAATGGCGTCGGTCCAGGGCAGCAGGTAGGCAGCAGCGGCGAGCAACCGTTGCCACAGGGGTGGGTTCACCATCGCCCGAGGCTAGGCGGTTCAACGGGCCAGGGCGGCTTCGGCGGCGGCGGTCATGGTCGCCACCGGCACGGTGTTCTGGCCGCTCCACAGCTGCAGGGCGGCGGCTCCCTGGTGCACCAGCATCGTCAGCCCGTCGATGCTGCGGCAGCCCCGGGCGGTGGCCAGGCGCAGCAGCCGGGTGGGCCTGGGCACGTAGATCAGGTCGTAGACCGTGGCGGCGGGTTGCAGCGCCGCACAGGCCTGCTCCGCCAGGGGGCTCAGGCCACTGTTGATGCCCACCGCGTCATTCATGCCCACCGGTGTGGTGTTGACCACGAGGTCGGCGGCGGCCAGCAGCTCCAGCAGGGCGGGATCACTGCTTTCGCCGCTGAGACCGGGTGTGAGCCGGGTGGCCAGCTGGGACGCCCAGTCGCTGCAGCTGGCCGCAAAGGCGTCCAGGCTCTCGGCCCGACGCCCCACCACGGTGATGCTGCCGAGATCGAGCTCCACCAGGGCGGCCACCACGGCGCGGGCACTGCCCCCGTTGCCCAGCACCACCGCCCGGCGGCCTGCCCATGGCTGCTGCCGCAGCGGCGCCAGAAACCCTTCGACGTCGGTGTTGGTGCCCAGCCAGCCACCGCCTTCGAGGGGCACCAGGGTGTTGACCGCCCCCACCCGTTCGGCCAGCGGTGTGAGCCGGGTGCACAGGGCGGCCACGGCCTGTTTGTGGGGGATGGTGACGTTGAGTCCGCGGCAGCCGATCGCCTCCAGACCCCGCACCGCAGCTGCCAGCTGCCCGGCCTGCACCGGCAGTCCCAGGTAGATCCAGTCGAGCCCGAGCTCGGCCAGCGCGGCGTTGTGCATCGCCGGCGAGAGGGAGTGCCCCACCGGATCCCCCAGCACCCCCAGCAGGCCGGTGCGGGCGCTGATCGGGGTGGCCATCACGGTTCAGGGGCGGTTCATCGGCCCAAACCGTAGGCGCCGGTACGGCCCCTGTTCGGGAACCACCCCTCGCCGTCTGCGGCGTCTGCTGATGAGGATGCCAGCAGTCTGAAATTCATCACCCAGGAGGTGGGAATCCATGGGAAAGGTCGTCGGCATTGATCTCGGCACCACCAACAGCTGCGTGGCCGTGATGGAGGGCGGCAAGCCCACGGTGATCGCCAACGCCGAGGGTTTCCGGACCACCCCCTCGGTGGTTGCCTACACCAAAAACCAGGATCAGCTGGTGGGGCAGATCGCCAAGCGCCAGGCGGTGATGAACCCGGAGAACACCTTTTATTCGGTCAAGCGTTTCATCGGCCGCCGCGTTGACGAGGTCAATGAGGAGTCGAAGGAAGTCAGCTACGGCGTCGAGAAGGCGGGCTCCAATGTCAAGGTCAAGTGCCCGGTGCTCAGCAAGCAGTTCGCCCCCGAGGAGGTGAGCGCCCAGGTGCTGCGCAAGCTGGCCGAAGACGCCGGCAAGTATCTCGGCGAAACCGTGACCCAGGCGGTGATCACGGTCCCCGCCTACTTCAACGACTCGCAGCGCCAGGCCACCAAGGACGCTGGCAAGATCGCCGGCCTCGAGGTCCTGCGCATCATCAACGAGCCCACTGCGGCAGCGTTGGCCTACGGCCTCGACAGAAAGAGCAACGAGCGCATCCTGGTGTTCGACCTGGGCGGCGGCACCTTCGACGTGTCGGTGCTCGAGGTGGGCGACGGTGTGTTCGAAGTGCTCTCCACCAGTGGTGACACCCACCTGGGTGGTGACGACTTCGACAAGGTGATCGTCGATCACCTCGCCGACAGCTTCAAGGCCAACGAGGGCATCGATCTGCGGGCCGACAAGCAGGCCCTGCAGCGCCTCACCGAGGCGGCTGAGAAGGCCAAGATCGAGCTGTCCAGCGCCACCCAGAGCGAAATCAATCTGCCGTTCATCACGGCGACCCCCGAGGGACCCAAGCACCTCGACCTGACCCTGACCCGGGCCAGGTTCGAGGAGCTGGCCAGCAAGCTCATCGACCGCTGCCGCGTGCCCGTTGAGCAGGCCCTCAAGGACGCCAAGCTGAGCTCCTCCGAGCTCGACGAGGTGGTGATGGTGGGTGGTTCCACCCGCATCCCGGCGGTGCTCGAGCTGGTCAAGCGCGTCACCGGCAAGGACCCCAACCAGACCGTCAACCCCGACGAGGTGGTGGCCGTGGGAGCCGCCATTCAGGGCGGCGTGCTGGCGGGTGAGGTCAAGGACATCCTGCTGCTCGACGTCACGCCCCTGTCGCTGGGTGTGGAGACCCTGGGCGGTGTGATGACCAAGATGATCCCCCGCAACACCACGATCCCCACCAAGAAGTCGGAGACCTATTCGACCGCCGTCGACGGCCAGACCAACGTGGAGATCCACGTGCTGCAGGGCGAGCGCGAAATGGCCAGCGACAACAAGTCGCTGGGCACCTTCAGGCTCGACGGCATCCCCCCGGCCCCCCGTGGCGTGCCCCAGATCGAGGTGACCTTCGATATCGATGCCAACGGCATCCTGAGCGTCACCGCCAAGGACAAAGGCAGCGGCAAGGAGCAGAGCATCTCGATCACCGGCGCTTCGACCCTCAGTGAGAACGAGGTTGAGAAGATGGTGAAGGACGCTGAGTCCAACGCCGCCGCCGACAAGGAGAAGCGCGAGAAGATCGACCTGAAGAACCAGGCCGAGACCCTCATCTACCAGGCTGAAAAGCAGCTCGGCGAACTCGGCGACAAGGTCGGCGCCGACGACAAGAGCAAGGTGGAAGACTTCACCAAGCAGCTCAAGGCGGCCGTCGAGAACGACGACACGGCCACGATCAAGACCGTGCTCGAGCAGCTGCAGCAGGCGCTCTATGCCGCCGGTGCTGCCGTTTATCAGCAGGCGGGTGCCGCCGCTGGCGAGGCCCCCGGGGGCAACGGTGACGGCGCCTCGGCCGCTGGCGGCAGCGGTGCCGACGACGTCATCGACGCCGAGTTCACCGAGAGCAAGTGAACCGTCAGGGCGCCGTCCTGGCGTCCTGTTCGAGCTGTTGGCCGATCCATTCGGCCGTGGCGGGGGCCAGCAGTAGCCCATTGCGGTAATGCCCCCCCGCCAGCAGCAATCCGGGCTCGAGTTGTTCGAGCCAGGGGGCGCCGCGGCCCTGGGGCTGCAGCCGCAGCCCCTGCCAGCGCTGCACCACCGAGGCCTGCTGCAGCCAGGCCGGCGCGGCGCCCTCGAGGTTGGCCAGGGCCGCCAGCGCCGACGGGCTGGCTTCGGTTCCCGGCTCCAGGGTGGCGCCCAGCCACAGATGCCCATTGGGCCTGGGCACCAGGTTGATGCCTTGCCACACCACGGCGGCCGGCCATCGTGGGCTCCACTGCCAGGGCTCGGCTGCCGAGGCGCTGCAGAGTTCCAGGGCCTGGCCCAGCACCGGCAGCAGTGCGATCGGGTGCCCCAGGCTGTGCAGCAGGGCCCTGCTGCCCGCCCCGGCGCACACGACCACGGCGTCAAACGTTTCAGCGTCACCGTTGGCCAGCCGCAACAACCAGCGTTCAGCGCGGCGCTCGATGGCCGTTACCGGCGATGTCAGCCGGGTGACCCCGAGCCGCTGCCCGTCGTGCAGCAGAGCCCTGAGCACCGGCAGGGGGTCGATCTGACCGTCGGCCGCTGACCACAGGCCGCCGATGGCCCCTTCAGGCAGGCGGGGCTGCAGCGCGGCCACCCGCTCGCGATCCCAGAGCTCAAGCGGCAGCCCCATGGTGCGGCGCTCCTGGCAGAGCGCCTGCAGACGGGCCAGCTGGGGCCCGTCTGCCGCCAGCAGCAACAGGCCACGACTGAGGCTCACGGGGTGACCGCTGGCCGCAAGTGCGGTGATCCACTGGCTCCAGAGTTCCAGACTGCGCTGGCGCAGCCGCCAGGCCCGGCCGCTGGCCCGGTGGAACACCTGGGCCATCAGCAGGCCCAGGGCGGCGGCGCTGCCGGTGCGGTGCTCGCCGGCGGGCGTTTCGGGGTCGATCAGCGTCACCTGATGGCCCTGCCGCTGCAGATGCCAGGCGGCGCTGCGGCCAATGATGCCGCCGCCGACGATGGCCAGCTCGCTCAGGATCAGGCCTGTTTGAGATCTTCCTGAACCTGGGCAGGAAGCATCTGGGCATAGAGCCCGAAGCCGCTTGCCACCTTGATGTAGGCCTTGCGGAGCTTGTCGCCGTCCTGCTGGACGGCGGCTTCGTCAAGCTGGGCCAGGGCGGTCTTGAGATCGTTGGCGCGCTCGGTGGCCTCGGCCCGGTCGGCCGGCAGCAGGTGCTGGTTGATGTACAGCATTTCGCGGCTCACCTCCTGCATCGGCCCGTGGATCAGGTTGCGGGTGAAGGTCCAGTCCTTGTTGTTGACCAGGCGGGCCAGATCGGGCAGACGGTTGCGGGCGGCCAGGAAGCCCTCGGCCTGGCGCTCGATCACGGCGATGTCGTCGGCACTGAGGGTCGGGGTCTTGGCCTTGCCATCGCCACAGGCGGTCAGCCCGAAGCACAGGGCTGCTCCCACCAGCAGCAGGGCCAGGCGGCGCAGGGACTGCAGCAGGGTGTGGAGAGGGGCGGGCATGGCAACGCGGTGATCGCTCGTGGCCGTGACTTTATCGGTGGTCGGTGGGGCTGGGCGTCCTCTGTCGCTGCTTGCAATCGTGCACGTGCTACGCATGCAGTTGAAGTCGGTCTGAACCATGACCAGCGCCACCGCGATCCTGCAGCTGATCTGCCCTGACCGTCCGGGCCTGGTGAGCGAGCTGTCGGGCTGGGTGGCGGCCAACGGCGGCAACATCCGCCATGCCGATCACCACACCGATGCCGGTGCGGGCCTGTTCCTGAGCCGTATCGAGTGGGGCCTCGAGGGCTTCGGTCTGCCCCGCGACGCCATCGGCCCGGCGGTGGCAGCCCTGGCCGAGCGCCTCGGCGGCGAGGGGCAGGTGCACTTCTCCGACGAGCTGCCGCGGGTGGCCATCTTCGTGAGCCGGCAGGCCCACTGTCTGGTGGACCTGCTGTGGCGCACCCGCGCCGGCGAGCTACCGATGCAGGTGCCGCTGGTGATCGCCAACCATCCCGATCTGCAGGCCGAGGCCGAGGGCTTCGGGGCCCGGTTCGAACTGTTGCCGATCGATGCCGCCAGCAAGGCCCAGGTCGAGGCGCGTCAGCTTCAACTGCTGGCCGAGCACCGCATCGAGTTGGTGGTGCTGGCCAAGTACATGCAGGTGCTCAGCGGCGACTTTCTGGCCCGCTTTCAGAGGGGCGGCCCCCAGGACCATCGGGTGATCAACATTCACCACTCGTTCCTGCCCGCCTTCAAGGGGGCCCAGCCCTACCACCGGGCCTGGGAGCGGGGCGTCAAGCTGATCGGCGCCACGGCCCACTACGTGACCGAAGACCTCGATGACGGCCCGATCATCGAGCAGAGCACCATGCACGTGAGCCATCGCGCTGAGATCGACGACCTGATCCGCAAGGGCCGCGACTGTGAACGCCTCGCCCTGGCCCGGGCCCTGCGGCTGCATCTGCGCCGCGAGGTGATGGTCTATCGCGGGCGCACGGCCGTCTTCGACTAGGCCAGCGCTTCGGCCCGGTGGCGGGCCAGGGTGTCGGCAGGCAGCGGCCCTTTCAGGTGGGTCCAGGGCAGCACCCGCTCGCTGCTCCAGCTGGCGTGAACCACCGCCTCCCATGGCGGGGGCGGCTGGGTGTCCCACGTGCGGGACACTGCGGGGCTGATGCTGGGCCCCTCGCCCCTGCGCACCGCCTTGTAGGCCCGCTTCCAGCCCCCCAGGCTCTCGTGCTGGCCGCGGGCGGCGGCGATCACCGGCGCCAGGCGTCGGTCGCTGCGCGACAGCAGCGCCTGGATCACACTCCAGCCGTAGCTCTCGGGCCGCAGCTCGATGCCCTTGGGCTTGAGCCGCTTGGCCAGCAGCTGCAGGCGCTTGTCGGCCTCGGGGCGCACCCCCTCCCATTGGAACGGGGTGTGGGCCTTGGGCACAAAGGTGCTCACCCCCAGGCTCAGGCGCAGGCCCGGGGTGGCCTTTTTGAGCGCCAGCAGCAGCTCGGCGGTGGCCTCCACATCGGCCTCCTCTTCGCTGGGCAGGCCGACCATGCCGTAGAGCTTGAGGCCGCTGAGGCCCCCCTCTCTGGCGTAGCGGGCGGCGGCAAAGATTTCGTCGGTGTCGAGCTTCTTGTTGACCACGGTGCGCAGGCGCTCGCTGCCGCTCTCGATCGCGATCGTGAGCGATCTGCTGCCCCGTTTGGCCAGGATGCGGCCCAGCTCGGGGGTCACGGTGGCGGCCCGCACCGAGCTGACGCTGACCCGTGTGCCCTCAAAACGGTCCTGGTCCAGCCAGCTCAGCAGCTCGCCGAACTGTGGATGCTGGGTGACCGAGGCCCCCAGCAGCCCAAGCCGCTGGGTGGCGGCCAGCCCCTTCTCGACCGCCGGGATCAGGCCGTCGTCGAGGCTGGGGGTGCGAAACGGCAGCGTCAGGTAGCTGGCCAGGCAGAAGCGGCACAGCTCGGGGCAGCTGCGCACCACCTCGACCATGTGAATGGATGGCCACGCCGCCTCGGGGGTGATCACCGTCGAGTGGCTCAGGGTGTTGCCGCGCCAGGTCTGCTTGGCGATCGTCGCGGGGATCGGTGGCCCGCTACCGTCGTCGAGGGGTTCGATCGCCTGCAGGCTGCCGGCAGTGTCGTAGCGCGGTCTGTAGAGACAAGGTAGATACACCCCTTCGACCTGGGCCAGCCGCCGCAGCCGCTCGGCGCGGGGGGCGCCGCGGCAGGCCTGCAGCGCATCGACGAAGGCCGGCAGCAGCAGCTCGCCGTCGCCCAGCAGGATCGCGTCAAAGAACGGCGCCAGCGGTTCGGGGTTGGCGGTGAGCACCGGTCCGCCGCCGAACACGATCGGGTCGTCGTCGCCCCGCTCGGCCGCCCAGATCGGAATGCGCTGCTGCTCGAGCAGATCGAGCAGCACCGGGCCGTCGAGCTCCCAGCTCAGCGACAGGCCGAACAGGTCGAGGCTGCGGTGGGGCGCGTCGCCCCGGTCGGTGAACAGGCGGCGCACGTCGACGTCGCTGCGCCGGGCCAGGGTCGCCCACACCACCTGGTAGCCCAGGCTGGTGATGCCCACGCTGTAGCTGCTGGGAAACGCCAGCACCGCCCGCAGCGCCCCGGCTTCGGGCACGGCCGGCTCAAACAGCAGGGTCTCCTGGTTCAGCGGTGTCGGCGAGGCGGGCCTTCACCGTATCGCTGAACGCCAGGACCCCGAGCCCCAGTTCTTGCTCCAGGTGCTCAGCGGCTTTTGACGCAGTAGCTGCTCGAGCTGAACCAGCCGAGCGGGCAGGAGTTGCCGGTCTTCTGAATCGCCTCGCGGTTGCTGTTGGGGCTGCTCAGGCAGTAATTCCCTGAGGAGTAGAAGCCCAGCGGACAGCTGCTGCCGGTCTTTTCAAGGGCGCCGCGGGTGTTGCCGCTCGTGCTGGGCACGCAGTAGCTGCCCGAGCTGTAATAACCGAGCGGACAGCCGCCCACTTTCGGCAGGGGGCGCACCGGCTGCTGGGCCAGCGCCGCGGCGGCAGCGGTGAGTGAGCCCAGCAGAGCGATCAGCAACAACGGCCGCGGCATGGTCAGAGCTCAGCTGCTCCCAGGTTGCTGTGGGACGCAGAATCCAGCCATGGCAGGTCGTTCCGCCATCAGCTCCTGGAGCGGCGTGTCAGAGCAGATCCCGGAACTGCTGTGGGGTGAGGCCGGCATCGCGCGCGATGGCTCCCATCGTGATGGCGTTGATCGGATCATGGCGAGGGATCACCAGACGGCGCTCGCCGTTGCTGAGGATCAGATGGCCCGACTCTCTGACGCTCCGGTAGCCGAGCTTCTCAAAGGCACGCACCGCCTGTTTCTGGCTGATACCAGGCAGACGGGGTACTACAGGGCCAGCTCCAGCGTTTCCACTCGTTTGACTCCGGCTTCTTCAGCCTCAACCTCCAGCCAGAGGCCGATGGCATCACGGATGTTCTGCAGAGCTTCTTCGCGTGTTTCGCCCTGGGAGTGGCAGCCGGGCAGATCGATGCAGCTGACAGACCAGCCCTCTTCCGTTTCAAGCAGACGAATCCTGTAGGACACCTGAAACCCTGCCGATACCCACAACCCTAGTCAGACCTTCACCGCCCCATCAAGGGTCCAGCCGAGCGGGCTCCAGCCCACTTTCGGGAGAGGACGCAGAATCCAGCCATGGCAGGTCAGGGGCTGGTTCAGCAGCTGGTTTGGACCGTGCCGCTGTGGCTGGGTGCACCGGTCCTGGCGCAGAGCGCCACGGTGGTCTCCATCGGCGATGGCGACACACTGCGGGTGCGCCTGGGGGGTGAGGTGCGCAGCGTGCGGCTGGCCTGCATCGATGCGCCCGAAAGGGCCCAGACCCCCTGGGGTCAGCAGGCGCGCGCGCAGCTGCAGGCGCTGCTGCCGCTCGGCGCAGCGGTGGAGGTGCGCAGCACCACCAGCGATCGCTACGGCCGCCTGGTGGCCCAGCTGAGCCGTGGGGGGCGCAACGTCAACCAGGCCCTGGTGGCCAGCGGGGCGGCCTTTGTCTATTGGCGGTACATCGCTGGTTGCGACCGGCAGACCTACGGCCGGCTGGAGACCGAGGCCCGGCTGCAGCGGCTGGGGGTGTGGAGCGTCAGTGGCGGCATCCCCCGGCCCTGGGACGTGCGGCGCGGCGGCGGTCTGTGAGGGCTTGGGGGTATAGAGCAGCTGACGCAATGGTTCTGTGCTTGGTAGCGACGAACCTCACCAATCTCTGCCAAGTTGTGGGTATGGAAGAAGCCCATGACCAATAGCTCTGCTACCCGTTTCCCGGCCAACCCGCCTGACGATGACCTCAGGGCCAATTACGACGCGATGCGCTCAGCGCTGATCAGCGTCAATATCTCGAGAGGTCTGTATCGCAGCCAGAGCGAGAAGCGGGGTGTGGTGATCGCCGAGCTGCAGCGCGAGCTGCAGGAGTTGGAGGCCGATCTGGGTAACGAGGCCCGGGCCAAGACGCGGCTCCACGCCATGAACAGCCGGTTGGTGGAGGTGATCCGTGAGCTGGAGGCCACAGGCGATGCCATCGCTGAGGCCGTTGAGGAAAGCGAGCAGCAGAGCGGCTTTTGGCTGGTGCGGATGTTCCAGCGGCTGGTTCAGTTGAGCCTGCAATGGCGTTCGGTGAAAGCCAAGGCGGTCGAGATCGCCAGCGAGGCCAACCAGCTGGGCCCTGAGGCCTGAGTGGATGGCAGAGCCCACAACCTCGATTGCTGATCTGTTGGAGGCCACCAACCGTGAGCTGGCCGGCACCGACGCGCGGGTGTACCGGCGGGTCGGCGTGCATCTGCAGCGCACCCATGCAGCGATTGATGAGCTCTCGACCCCAACGGCAGCGGCAAGCCGTTCAGCGCTGGCGCTGCTCGGCAAGGGCAGCTTCCAGCAGCAGAGCGTCGCGACCCTCAAAGGGCTCTGCAAACAGCATGGAATCAAGGGCTACAGCAAGCTCAAGAAGCCTGCGTTGGCAGCTGTTCTTGAGCAGCATGGGGTCGAGCCACCGCCCCGGCCGTTGGAGCGGTTCAGCAAGCAGGAGCTGATCGGTCTGGTGCGTCAGCTTTTAGCCGGTCAGCCATGACGCCGGCCTTCACGCCAATGGCACCCACCAAAGGCTGCGTGGTCCATTGCCGCAGCCACCACCACCTGGTTGAGGAGGTGTTCTGGGAGCGGGAGGTGGATGCCCGCATGCTGGGGCAGAGCACCTGGGAGACGATCGGGCAGCGGGGGTTCGACGACCCGGGGCTGTTCCAGTCGCCGCGTGCCCTGGAACCCGTGGCAACCCCACGCGATGATGGAGCCCATGGCTGCCACTCCGCCTCCACTGGTGACCCGTGAGGCCCTGAGGAGCTTCACCCAGCGGCTTGTGGAGCATTTCGCGCCACAGAAAGTGATCCTGTTTGGCTCCCAGGCTCGGGGTCAAGCGCGCTGGGATTCTGACGCCGACATCCTTGTGGTGATGCCGTTTGAGGGCAGCTCGTTTGAGCAGCGGCTGGCCATGCTTGAGCTGGGTGCACCCTCGTTTCCGGTTGACCTGTTGCTGTGCAGACCTGAAGCCGCAGCTCAGCGGTATGGCTGGGGCGATCCGTTCATCCGTGAGGCCCTGGATCACGGCGAAGTGCTCCATGGCTGAGCTCACCCCGCTGGTGGAGGCCTGGATCCGCTATGCAGATGACGACTGGCAAGACAGTCAGATCCTGGCCAGTGCTGGCGGGAACCCGCGCAGCATCTGCTTTCACCTGCAGCAATGCATCGAGAAGCTGTTCAAGGCGGAGCTGATGCGGCTGCAATCGCCTGTGCCCAAAACCCACAACCTGAAGGAGCTCTCTTTTTCTCGATGGCCCTCTGGAGTGCGAAAGTTTCCTTGCGGAGCGAGCTTCGCCGGAGCAAAGGGAGCGCGAAGCCTTCTGTGCCAATCGCATATTGCGCTTTCTCCTGGATACCAACATCTGCATTGATGTGATCAAGCAGCGGCCTCACCATGAACTGGGCCGTTTCAATCGTCATGCCGGGTACATGGCGATCTCGGCCATCACCTCAGACACAGAATCTAAGCAGCTGGCCTTTGGCTTGCCGGTCACAAGCTGCGCCAGCTGCGCGACAACCGCTCCTGCTGGGACAAATGGCTGGCGCAATCGTGAACCCCATGCCACCCCCGCCCTGCTCCTCACGCAGGCAGCTGTTCTTCAGGAGGTGGCCTGATGCAGCGATTGCGCCAGATCGGGAAACGCCGTCAGGATGGCGCGATCTTCTGTGATCAGCGGTACGCCCAGATGCTGGGCGACAGCGACGAACTCACAGTCGCAGGCGCTGCAGTGACTGCTGCTGACCAGCTGCAGCACATGCTCGCTGCTGACCTTGTCTTCATGGGCCGAGAGGATCGCCTCAGCTTCCTGCATCAGTGCCACGGCCTTGGCGAAAGGCAAGCGATCACGCCGCAGGTAACCCGTCAGTACATTGCGAAACTCGCTGCGCCAAAGCGGTGGGGCCGCCCATTGACGGTGATGCCGCCGCAGGACCTCAGCCTGCTCCGTTCTGGGTCCACGCAACAGGAGGTAGGCCAGCACGTTGGTGTCAACGACGATCAAGGCCGCCCCTCGCGCTTGAACGCATCAATCTCGTCAGGATCAAAGCTGCGGGGCCCGAGGCTGTCGCGCAACGCCCTGATTCTCGTCAGCTCCTCTTCAACGGAGGGAACGTTGGCCCCAAGACCTGACTCGAGGCAGACGATCGCCTCCTGGTTGAGGCTGCGGCGGTGCCGCTTGGCTGCAGCGCTGAGCCGGGCATGGAGCTCCTCCGGCAGGTTCTTGAGGGTGAGGGTCTTGCCCATGGCAACCCGGCAGGCAACATCGCTGCAACCAGTATGGATCCATTTCGGTTGCGCAGCCATGGAGGTCCGCCCCACTTGGAGGTGGTGTCCTGCGCAGGGCCCGCCATGGATCTCGCTTGCAGCAGAATGGGTGTCAGGACCGCAGAGCCATGCACACGTTTTCAGCGGTGATTGAGCGCTGCCCGGAGACCGGGTTGTTGGTGGGCTACGTCCCAGGTTTTCCTGGCGCCCATAGCCAGGGTGAAACCCTCGATGAGCTGCAGACCAATCTCCAGGAGGTGATATCCATGCTCCTGGAGGACGGCGAACCTGCTTTGGAAAGTGATTTCATTGGGCTCCAACAGATCTCGGTACCGGCCTGAGTGTGGGATCAACGCCTGTTCTGAAGCCCTCAGAGGTGGCAGACATTCTCAGGACATTGGGGTTTGAACTGGTGCGTCAGCGAGGCTCCCACCAGCAATTCCGTGATGCACGCGGCCGCTGCACCACTGTTCCTGCTCACAAAGGTCGCGATATTGCGACCCCACTCCTGCGTCAAATCGCCAAGGACATCGGAATGACTCTTGAGGAGTTCCTCCGCTACCGCTGACCCAGGCCATGCGCCTCAGCCAGCCCTAGAGTTGGTCATCCAGATGGTCATCCAGATGCTCGAGGTCAGCGTTGCCGAGGCCAAGGCCCGCCTGTCCAGCCTGCTCGATGCGGTCGAGGCGGGTGAGAGCGTGGTGATCACCCGCAGGGGTCGATCGGTGGCCCAGTTGGTGCAGCAGCGTCCCGTGCAGGATCTGCTGCCCAGGCTTGAAGCCCTGCGTGGATCCCTGCCCCGGCAGAGCCGGTCTGGGGTGGAGGTGATACGCCAGTTGCGCGATGGCGAACGCCTCTGATGCTGTACCTCGACACCTGTGTGTTGCTGGCGGTTCTGCTGCCAGAGGTGCATTCCGAGCGGGCCACCCGTTTTCTGCAGGACGCCACCGATCCGTTGGCCATCAGCCCCTGGACCGGTACCGAGGTGCATTCCGCTCTCGGCCTGAAGGTGCGCACCGGTTCCCTGACCCGGGATCAGGCCGACAGGGTTCTGCAGGCCTTTGAGCAGGAGCTGGCTCCGGCTCTTGTGATGCAGGAGTTGCTGCCGGTTGATTTCCGCCATGCGGATGCCTGCCTGCGCGGCTGGACCACCAACCTGCGCGCCGCAGACGCCCTGCACCTGGCGGTTGCGGCCGGGCGTGGCGCCTGCCTCTGCAGCCTGGATCAGCCGTTGGTCCAGGCGGCGCTGCAGCTGGGGCTGGATGCCCGCTTGATCGCTGACTGAGCGCGGCTGACCGAGCGCCTGCCGTTCACACCTCCGCCAGCACCTGGGCCTCCTGCTCGGCGGACACCACGCGGCCGCTGTCTTCGAAGCCGGCGATCTGATCGAAGTTCAGGTAGCGGTAGAGCTCATCGCCGAAGGGATCGATCTTTTCGGCCGCGATCGCCAGGTAGTCCTCTTTGCTGGGGATGCGGCCCAGCTGGGCGCACACCGCCGCCAGTTCGGCGCTGCCCAGGTAGACCTGGGCACCGTTGCCCAGGCGGTTGTTGAAGTTGCGGGTGCTGGTGGAGAACACGGTGGTGTTGTCCTCCACCCGGGCCTGGTTGCCCATGCACAGCGAGCAGCCGGGCAGCTCCATGCGCGAGCCGGCCGCTTCAAAGGTGGCGTAATAGCCCTCGGCCTTGAGGGTCTCTTCGTCCATGCGGGTGGGCGGGCAGACCCACAGACGTGCGGCGTTCTGCCCCTGGCCCTTGAGCACGTTGGCGGCGGCGCGGTAGTGGCCGATGTTGGTCATGCAGCTGCCGATGAACACCTCATCGATGCGCTCGCCCGCCACCTCCGTGAGGGTTTTGACGTTGTCGGGGTCGTTGGGGCAGGCCACGATCGGCTCGGTGATCGCATCGAGGTCGATCGTGATCACGGCCGCATACTCGGCATCGGTGTCGGCTTCGAGCAGCACCGGGTCGGCCAGCCAGGCCTCCATCGCCTTGATGCGGCGCGCCAGGGTGCGGGCGTCGCCGTAGCCGCGGGCGATCATGTTTTTGAGCAGCGCCACGTTGCTGCGCAGGTATTCGCTGACGGTCTCGACGCTCAGCTTGATCGTGCTGCCGGCGCAGCTGCGCTCTGCGGTGGCGTCGGTGAGTTCAAAGGCCTGCTCGAGCTTGAGATCGGGCAGCCCCTCGATCTCCATGATGCGGCCGTTGAACACATTTTCCTTGCCCTCCTTGGCGACCGTCAGCAGCCCCTGCTGAATGGCCACATAGGGAATGGCGTTGACCACATCGCGCAGGGTCACGCCCGGTTGCAGCGAGCCCGTGAACTTCACCAGCACCGATTCGGGCATGTCGAGCGGCATCGCGCCGATGGCCGCGGCAAAGGCCACCAGGCCCGAACCCGCCGGGAAGCTGATCCCAAGCGGGAAGCGGGTGTGGCTGTCGCCGCCGGTGCCGACGGTGTCGGGCAGCAGCATGCGGTTGAGCCAGCTGTGAATGATGCCGTCGCCGGGGCGCAGGGCAACGCCGCCTCTCGAGCTGATGAACTCGGGCAGCTCGGCGTGGGTCCTGAGGTCCACCGGCTTGGGATAGGCGGCGGTGTGGCAGAAGCTCTGCATCACCAGGTCGGCACTGAAGCCCAGGCAGGCCAGCTCCTTCATCTCGTCGCGGGTCATCGGCCCGGTGGTGTCCTGGGATCCGACGGTGGTCATCAGCGGCTCGCAGCTGGTGCCGGGGCGCACGCCCGGCAGGCCGCAGGCCTTGCCGACCATCTTCTGGGCCAGGGTGTAGCCCTTGCCGGTGTCAGCCGGGGCCACCGGTCGAATGAACAGCTCTGACGGGGGCAGCCCCAGCTGGGCGCGCACCTTGTCGGTGAGCGAGCGGCCGATCAGCAGCGGGATGCGGCCACCGGCGCGCACCTCATCGGCAATGGTGCTGGGCTTCAGATCAAAGCGGGCAACGACCGTGCCGGCATCGGGCTCGCCGGCGGCGCGCTCGATCGTGCCGGCATAGGGCCGGATCGTGATCACATCACCGCTGTTCAGAGCGGTGACGTCGCATTCGATCGGCAGGGCACCCGAGTCTTCGGCGGTGTTGAAGAAGATCGGTGCGATCTTGCCCCCCAGAATCACGCCACCACTGCGCTTGTTGGGCACGTGGGGAATGTCGGCGCCGGTGTGCCACAGCACCGAGTTGATCGCTGACTTGCGTGAGCTGCCGGTGCCCACCACATCGCCCACGTAGGCCACCGGATGGCCCTTGGCCTTGAGCTCGGCGATCGTGGCCAGCCCGCCCGGCATCCGGGTTTCGAGCATGGCTTGGGCGTGCAGGGGGATGTCGGGGCGGGTGGTGGCGTGGGTGGCCGGTGAGAGGTCGTCGGTGTTGGTCTCGCCTTCGACCTTGAACACCGTCACGGTGATCTCGGCGGGCAGCTCGGGCTTGGCGGTGAACCATTCGGCCGCGGCCCAGCTACCAATCACCTGCTGGGCATAGGGGTTGGCGGCGGCCAGCTCGAGCACCTCGTTGTAGGCGTCGTAGACCAGCAGGGTTTTGCTGAGGCCCTCGGCCGCAGCGCCCGCGATCACCTGGTCGGCGTGGCCCAGCAGCTCGATCAGGGCGCCGACGTTGTAGCCGCCGATCATGGTGGCCAGCAGCCCGACGGCCTCGAGCGGCGCCACCAGGGGGCTGGTGGCCTCGCGCTTGGCGACGGCCAGCAGCCAGCTGGCCTTCACATAGGCCGCCTCATCGACCCCCGGTGGGATGCGCTCGCTCAGCAGCTCCAGCAGAACAGCTTCTTCGCCGGCAGGCGGGGCTGCCAGCAGCTCGGTCAGCGCAGCGGTCTGGGCTGCAGTCAGGGGCAGGGCCGGCACCCCCAGGGCAGCGCGCTCGGCGGCGGCGGCGCGGTAGTCGGCAAGAACGGTGCTGGCGGCAGACATGGCGAGGACAGGCGATGCGGGACGGGTCCCGCGCGAGCGACGTGAGACCAGTTGTGTTGAAACCCATTGTTGATGGCCGCCTGCCCCTGTTTGGTGGCAACGGCTGCACTCATTAGGGTGGAGCCCTGTTGTGCTGCGTTCCAGAGAGGTCTGAGCCCCATGCAATCCACGTCTGATCTGCATGTGGTCGAGACCCGGCCGCTGGTGCCGCCGTCGCTGCTGCATCGCGATCTGCCCCTGAGCGAGGCCGGGACGGCCACCGTGCGTCAGGCCCGCGAACGCATTCAGGCGATCCTGCACGGCCGCGACGATCGCCTGCTGGTGATCGTGGGTCCCTGCTCGGTCCACGACACCGTCGCGGCCAAGGAGTACGCCAGCGCCATCGCCCAGCTGCGCCACCTGCACCGGGAGCAGCTCGAGGTGGTGATGCGGGTCTACTTCGAGAAGCCCCGCACCACGGTGGGTTGGAAGGGTCTGATCAACGACCCCCACCTCGATGGCAGCTACGACATCAACACCGGCCTGCGTGTGGCCCGGGGCCTGCTGCTCCACTTGGCCGAGATGGGTCTGCCGGCGGCCACCGAGCTGCTCGATCCGGTGGTGCCGCAGTACATCGCCGATCTGATCAGCTGGACCGCCATCGGTGCCCGCACCACCGAAAGCCAGACCCACCGGGAGATGGCTTCGGGCCTGTCGATGCCGATCGGCTTCAAGAACGGCACCGACGGCAGCGTCACCACGGCGGTCAATGCCATGGAGGCTGCGGCCCGGCCGCACCATTTCCTCGGGATCAACCGTGACGGCTCGGCCGCGATCGTCAGCACCACCGGCAATCCCGATGGGCACCTGGTGTTGCGCGGTGGCAAGAGCGGCACCAACTACCACGAAGAAGCGATCAGCAAGGCCTCGGCCGCCCTGGCCGCCGCCGGTCTGCCGAGCCGCCTGATGGTCGACTGCAGCCACGGCAACTCCAACAAGGACTACCGCCGGCAGGGTGAGGTGCTGCGTGATCTGGCCGCCCAGGTGCGCGGCGGCGGTACCCAGGTCATGGGGGTGATGCTGGAGAGTCACCTGGTGGCGGGCAACCAGACGATCCCCGCCGATCTCACGCAGCTCACTTATGGCCAGAGCATCACCGATGCCTGCATCGATCTGCCCGCCACCACCGCGTTGCTGGCCGAGCTGGCCACGGCCGTGGCTGAGGCTCAGCAGGCCAGACCTGTTGGTGTAGCTTAAATCTCGGGCTTATTTGCCTCAATTGGCACTCGCACATCGTGAGTGCTGATTGGCAGCGTGAAACGAAATGTTCCTGGTGAGCAGATTGTTTTGTCGTCTTGATTAGCTTGTTGGCAACCTTGCAGAAGGGGGCTATGAGCTATCTCCTTCAGTTCTGTGGTCTCAGCGATCCGTTGCAGCTCTTCTATCTCGAGCAGTCAGCCGGCCCGGCTTTTGCCGGGTTCCGCCCGTTTCAGCTCGATGGCTTGCTGAGCTGGGCCCAGCTGACGGCCCAGCAGCGCCACTGGGATCTGGCTGCGATTCACAACGCCGTGCTCAGCAGCTGGATGGAGCGGGCGGATCTCATTCACCAGTGGCAACTGCGCCTGCGTGACGAGCCCGCCGATCGTCTGGTGGTGGCCGGCCTGGGAACCCAGCTCGACTGGGAGCAGCGCTGCGAGCAGTTGCTGCGGGCCTGATCGGCTAACTCCAACCACTCCAGAGCCAGGCGCTGACGATCGGCACCGTGAGGTTGTCGATCCCCAGCCAAGCCACCTGCTCCAGGGCGGTGGCCACCAGGGCGATGGCCACCAGGGCGGGGAGTGCCGGGGCCGGCCAGGGCCCCTGGGCCAGCAGCAGCAGTACCACCATGCTCACCAGGGCCATGGTCGTGGTTCCCAGCAGCGATTTGCGCTGCTCACCGATCTGCCAGCTGGGCGAGCGAAAGCGGGCCCCCAGCAATCCGGCCAGGCCATCGCCCAGAGCCATCACCAGCACACCGGCGCAGACCGCATCGGCCTGTTGCGGCCAGAACGCCAACAACAGACTCGTGATCGCCGCTCCATAGGCAACGGTGCCGTAGCTGTGTCGGCCCACATCCTCGATGGCGGGCAACAACCGGTAGCGGTGATTGATCGCCGCGAGCACGGTCACCGTCAGGGCTGCAGGCACAGCGATCAGTCGGTCGACACCCAGCAACCAGGCCAGAGGTACCACGGCTCCGGTGCCGATGTGCACCAGCTTGCGGCTCCATTCGCGAGCATGGTCACTGCCCGCCTGCTCCAGATGGTGCCGCCGCATCCAGGCGGCAGCAGCAGCCAGCAGAGCCAGCCAGAGGCCGACGGCAGCGACGCCGGCCAGTTGCTGCAACCACCACGGCTGACCCACGCCCGGTTCAGGCGGCCTGTCGTGTGTTGCTCAGCAGCCGCAGTTTCAGGATCGCCTTGGCCTCCAGCTGACGCACCCGCTCGCGGGAGACGTTGATCAACCGGCCGATCTCGGCCAGGGTCAGCGGCTCGCTGCCTTCGAGTCCGAAGCGCAGCCTCAGGATCTGCTGTTCGCGCTCATTGAGCTGCGACAGCCAGCCACCGAGATGTTCCTTCTGCAGATGGCGGTCCATTGAGTCGAAGTGCTCGCTGCTGTTGGGATCAGCGATCAGTTCACCCAGGGTGCTGCGATCCTCTTCGCCGCGGGCGTGCGCATCGAGCGAGGCGCACGGTGCGCTCTGGGCCATCAGCTCCTCGAGCTCCTCGGGGGTCATGTCGAGGGCGTGGGACAGCTCCAGTCGGTTGGGTTGGCGGCCCAGGCGATGGGAGAGTTCCCGGCTGACCCGACGCATCTTGGAGAGCTTTTCGCTGATGTGAATCGGCAGCCGAATCGTGCGAGCGCTGTTGTCGATGGCCCGGGTCATGCCCTGGCGGATCCACCAGTAGGCATAGGTCGAGAATTTGTAGCCCATGGCGGGGTCGAACTTGTCGACCGCGCGCTCGAGACCGATGGCTCCCTCCTGCACCAGATCCAGCAGCTCGAGCCCCTGGTTCTGATATTTCTTGGCGACGCTGACCACAAGCCTCAGGTTGGCCGCCATCATGCGATCGCGGGCCCGTTGGCCCATGCGGATCTGTCGCCGATGTTGCGGTGTTCGCTCGGCCACAGGGATCTGCTGGATCCGTTTGCCCGCCTGCACATGATGCGCCAGCTCGATTTCTTCGGCTGGTGTCAGCAAGGGCACCCGACCGATGGTGCTGAGATACCAACCAATGGAATCTGCACTGAGCTTGGCGCCAGGTCGCGGACCGGTGGTCCGCGAAGCTGCCTTCGGCCCTGAGACATTGCCAACGGCAACGTCGAGGGCGGATTGCAGAGGTGTCCCCATCACCCCAGCCTCCTAATGGATTTGGCCGGAATGTAGCACTGACAGTGCAGCGGGAACATCAGAAATGGAAAATTTTCCTGTATCGAATCAAAGGAAATTGTGATGTCTGGCTACTAGCGGCGTCTGGATGTTCAGGCTGTGGTTGGCATGCCACCCCGCCAGCGTTGCATCAGTTGCTGCTGGGCAATCATCGGATCGCCTTCATGCTGGCGCTGATGGAACTGTCCGTCGCTGTCCATGTGCCAGGCACCGGTGTCGTTTAGGTAGAGATCCAGCAGATTTTCCAGCTGTCGCCGGACCTGTGGATCCTCGATCGGGGCTACCGCCTCGACGCGTCGATCGAGGTTGCGCCCCATCCAGTCGGCGCTGCCGAAGAAGAGTTCACTGGCGCCACCGTTGGCGAACCAGAAGACCCGCGAGTGCTCGAGGAAGCGTCCGATCACGCTGACGACGTTGATGTGTTCGCTGATACCGGCAAGGCCTGGTCGCAGACAGCACATACCCCGGATGATCAGATCGATGCGCACCCCGGCCTGGGACGCCTCGTAGAGCAGAGCGATGATCGCCGGATCGACGAGGGCGTTCATCTTGACCTTGATGTGGCCGCCCCTGCCGCTGCTGGCGTGCTCGATCTCCCGTCGGATCAGGGCCTCCATGCCGCTGCGCAGCGTCACGGGTGCCACCAGCAGTTTGCGGAAGCTCTGCTGCTTGGAAAAACCGGTCAGATAGTTGAACAGCTGCACCAGGTCTTCACCGAACTCGGGTCTTGCGGTGAGCAGACCGATGTCGGTGTAGAGGCTCGACGTCTTCGAGTTGTAGTTGCCGGTGCCGATGTGCACATAGGTCTTCAGCACGGTTTTTTCGCGCCGTACCACCAGGGCGGTCTTGGTGTGGGTCTTGAGGCCCAGCACGCCGTACACCACATGCACGCCCGAATTTTCGAGCTGCTTGGCCCACTGGATGTTGTTGTCCTCATCAAAGCGGGCCTTGAGTTCCACCAGGGCCATGACCTGCTTGCCGTTCTCGGCGGCGCGGATCAGCGCATGCACCACCGGCGAATCCTTCGAGGTGCGGTACAGCGTCATCTTGATCGCCAGCACCAGCGGGTCGTCGGCCGCCTGGTTGAGGAACTCCTCCACCGACGTGGAGAACAGGTCGTAGGGATGCTGCAGCAGCACGTCGCCACGCCTGATCACCGAGAAGATGCTTTCGAACTCCTCCTGTTTCAGTGAGCCGTCTTCAAGTTTGCCCTTCTGTGCCCGAGCCAGCGCCGGCGTTGTTCTGCCCTTGTGGGGTTTGTCCTTGAGCTTGGGCAGGGGGATCGACAGCAGGCTCATCAGGTCGTCAAGACCGAGGGGGCCGTTGATGCGGTAGAGGTCCTCCGGCTCAACGCCCATGCCCTCCATCAGCAGCTGCACGACGTCATCGGGCATCTCGTCGGCCACTTCGAGGCGGACCACCTCGCCACCGCGCTTGCGTTTGCGCAGTCCCTCCTCGATCGCCTCCATCAGATCGTCGGCTTCCAGATCCCGCAGCTCGAGGTCGGCGTCGCGGGTCACCCGGAAGAAGTAATGGCCCTCCACCTCCATGCCGGGGAAGAGATGGCCCAGGTTGAAGGCCACCACCTGCTCCAGCGGCACGGCGGTGAACACCGGTTCAGGGGTGCGACCACTGAGGTCGGTCGGAATCGGCAGGAAGCGCGGCAGGATCTTCTGGGGAACCTTCACGCGGGCAAATTCCCGTTGGCCGGTTTCAGGGTCCCGCACCAGCACGGCCACATTCAGGCTGAGGTTGCTGATGAAGGGAAAGGGGTGCGATGGATCGACCGCCAGGGGTGTCAGCACCGGGAAGATCGCCTGCGTGAAGTAGGTGTCGACCCAGTCGCGTTGGCGCTTGTTGAGCCGGGTGTAGTCGATCAGGTCGACCCCGTATTCGCGCAGATGCCGCTTGAGTGAATGGCGGTAGTGCTGCTGCTGCAGGTCGAGCAGGGGCCTGAGCCTGGCCTGGACCGCTTCAAGCTGCTGCAGCGGCGTCAGCCCGTCGTCGCTGAGGGTGGTGATGCCGGCTTCCTGTTGTGACTTCAGCGAAGCCACCCGCACCATGAAGAATTCGTCGAGGTTGTTGCTGAAGATGGCGCTGAACTTGGCCTGCTCCAGCAGCGGTGTGTGTTCGTTGAGGGCTTCGGCCAGAACCCGATAGTTGAAGGCGATCCAGCTGAGTTCGCGGTTCAGATAAAGCTCAGGCGCGAGCGCCGTGTCCGCACTGTCAACGCCCATGAACCTGCCTGAATCCGCGGGCAACGTAGCAATGGCCTCGGTCAGCAGGACGTGTTCAGCTTGCTTGACGGGAGTTCTCGGCCGGCTCAGGCAGACCGCCCGCGACCAGAGCGATCACCCCGCCCAGCAGCAGGGCGGCCAGCCAGAACGGACTGCGCTGCCCGAGCGTTTCATAGGCCAGGCCGGCCAGGGGTGGTCCCACGAAACTGCCCAGGCTCTGCAGGCCCTGCAGGCTGCCGAGGGCCGAGCCTTGACCGCTGCCGTCGAGTCGGCGCGAGACCAGGGCCCGCAGGCAGGGGGTCACCAGGCCGGTGCCCAGGGCCAGCAGCGACACCGCCGGAAACACCACGGCCTGAGCTGTCTCACGGGTCGCCCCCGGGATCAGCAGGCAGCCGGCGATCACCAGACCAAGGCCCGCCAGGCTCAGACGCCACTCGCCGAAGCGTTGCACCAGCGGGCCGATCAGGCCGCCCTGCACCACCGTGGCGATCACCCCCACCACCATGAACGCGGCTCCGGCCAGGCCGGGCCCCCAGTCAAAGCGCTGCTTGAAGTAGAGCACCAGGATTGCGGTGAAGCCGTTGAAGGCCAGGAAGAACAGCAGAAAGGCCCCGCACAGCCGACGCACCCGCGGGTTGGCAAACACCGCCGCGAGCTGGTTGATCGGCTGCAGCTCCCGTTTGCGCGGCAGGTCGATGCGCGCCTCGGGTGGGTGGGTTTCGGGCAGCAGGGTGAGCACCAGCACCAGGTTGACGGCGGCGATCCCCACGGCCACCAGCAGCGGCAGCGTCACGTTGATACGGCCCAGCAGGCCGCCGGCCGCGGGCCCAAGAATGAACCCCAGCCCGAAGGCCACGCCGATCAGGCCAAACGCCTTGGCGCGCTGTTCGGGTGGTGAGATGTCGGCCAGCACGGCGCCGGCGGTGGCGGCGGTGCCGCCGCTGACCCCGTCGATCAACCGCGCCACGAACAGCAGCCCCAGGGGCAGGCCGGCGGCGCGGGCCGCCGGGGCAAACTCCTGCCAGGGCAGGATCAGGGTCAGGGAGAACAACCCCAGCCCCAGCACTGATCCGGCGACGCAGCCGGCGATCACAGGCCTGCGGCCGTAGCGGTCACTGAGGGCGCCGATCAGCGGTGTGAAGGCGAACTGGGCCACGGCATAGCTGCCGGTCAGCAGACCCAGCACCCGGCCGTCGCTGGTGAAGCCGGCCAGCAGGAACGGCAGCAGTGGAAAGATCAGCGTCTCGCCCAGCCGGTCGTTGAGCAGGGTGAGAAAGGCGCACAGGTAGGTCGACGGGCGGGAAAGGCGCACGGGCCGCAGCCACAGATCGGTCCAGTTCAGCAAATGCCCCGATCAGGGGTTCTGGCTACAACGCGGGCAGCGCCTCTCCGGTTTGATGCCGCCGCCCCTGTTTGTGACCACGACCTTCACGATCGAGGGCTATCGGATCCGCGAGTACAAGGGCCTCGTGCGCGGCATCGTCGTGCGTTCGCCCACGCTGGTGCAGGGATTCCTGGGCAGTCTCAAGCAGCTCGTCGGCGGCCGCATCGGTGCCTACACCGAGATGTGCGAGCAGACCCGCGAGGCCGCCTACGACCAGATGGTCGAGCACGCCCTGCTGCTGGGTGCCAACGCCATCGTCGGCACCCGCTATGACGGCTCCGATGTCACCAGCGGCGGCGGCGGCGCCACCGAGGTGCTCTGCTATGGCACGGCGGTGGTGGTGGAGCGGCTCAAGCCTGAACGGCCGGGTTATTTACCCGGCTGAACCAGGTTGAATTCGGCCAGGGCCCTGGGCAGGTTGCGATGCTCATGGCCCGGGTGGCTCAGTTTCACCAGCGCAAAGCGCTGCAGCTCATTGAGGTTGCTCCAACCGTTGGCGTCTGGTGCAAGCCCCAGTTGCTGGCAGGAGGCCAGCACCGCCTCAGGCCAGCACCGCTCTTGTTGCCAGGGCTCGTCTGAGGGCAGCGGCAGAGTGTTGGCCTGCCCTGCTGCCAGCTGGCATGTGCGTGTGAGCAGATGCTCGCGCAGGGCCTCGATGGCGCCTGGGCTGTCGTCCCAGGCCAGCAGCTGTTGGCGTTCCGACTCGGTGAGCCCGTTCCAGTGGACCAGCTTCAGCTTGATGCCGGCGAGATCGAGCTTGCGGCGCACCGCCATCGGGATGCAGCGCAGGTCGGCCGTGAAATCGGCCTCAAACGCAAAACAATCGCAGTGCAGCGGCATGGCCAGGCAGAGCGGAGCCATCGCCATCTCAGCATTGGCCGACTCCGGCGGCCATGCTGAAGGCCAACGATGCGGTGCTGCCATGGCCGACCTGACCCATCTCAATGCGGCCGGCGAGGTGCACATGGTCGAGGTGGGTGATCGGCCGCTGACCAGGCGCGAGGCCGTGGCCGAGGGTCTGATTCAGATGCGGCCTGAGGTGCTGGCGCTGGTGCTGGCGGGCCAGGCCCCCAAAGGTGACGTGCTGGCGGTGGCCCGGGTGGCGGCGATCCAGGCGGCCAAGCGCACCTGGGAGCTGATCCCGCTGTGCCACCCGATCGCCCTCAGTGGCGTCGAGGTGGCGATCGACCCCAACCCCGATGGTTCGGGCCTGCGGCTGCAGGCCAGCGCCCGCACCACCGGCAGCACCGGCGTCGAGATGGAGGCCCTGACGGCCGTGCAGGTGGGGTTGCTCACCCTGTACGACATGCTCAAATCGGCCGACCCGGCCATGACCATCACCGGCGTGCGCCTGCTCAGCAAGAGCGGCGGCCGTCACGGCCACTGGCAGTGGGCTGGGGCCGGTGTTGAGGCCAGCAGCCATGGCTGAGCCCTACGGCCGCGAAGGCCTGCCGCTGGAGCAGGCCCGCAGCCAGATCCTGGAGGCGTTGCAGCCACTCGGGCTGCAGCAGACATTGCCGCTGTCAGCCTGCCTGGGGCGCACCACCGCCTTGGCGGTGCTGGCCCAGGGGGCTGTGCCGGGCTTCTGCGCGTCGATCATGGATGGCTACGCCATCGCCGGCGGCGAGCAGCCCCAGCCCGGTGCCAGCTGGCGTCTGGTGGGGGTGTCTGCAGCCGGTGCTCCCTATGGCTCTGCCCTGGCCCCGGGTGAAGCGATCCGCATCCTCACCGGTGCCGTGGTGCCCGCTGGCAGTGGGCGGGTGCTGCCCCAGGAGCTGGTGGTTGCCGATGGCGATCGGCTCGAGCTGGTGCAGCCCTGCGGGCCCAACCCCTGGATCCGCCAACCCAACGAGGAGGCGGCCCCTGGCCAGGAGCTGGCGGCGGCGGGTCAGCGGCTGGGTGTCGCCGATCTGGGGCGTCTGGCCAGCTGCGGGGTGCAGCAGCTGGCCGTGACGCGCAGGCCTCGCCTTGGCTTGCTGATCAGCGGCGATGAGCTGCTGCCCCCCGGGGTCGAGCGGGGGCCCGGCCAGATCTGGGAGAGCAATTCGGCCCTGCTCAGCGCCCTGCTTTCGCAGCTTGGCTACGGGGTTGCCGAGCAGCGGGTGGTTGTCGATCAACCCGAGCCGTTGCGGCAGGCCCTGCAAGAGCTGGCCGCCAGCTGCGATGTGGTCGTGAGCACCGGTGGCGTCTCGGCCGGCGACAGCGACTGGGTCCGCCCGTTGGTGGCCGAGCTGGGGGAGGTGCGCTTCTGGAAGCTGTTCCTTAAACCAGGGCGTCCGTTTGCCTGGGGTCAGGTGGCGGGGGTGCCGTTCTTTGGGTTGCCGGGCAATCCGGTGGCGGCGGCGATCACGGCGCTGCAGCTGCTGTGGCCGGCGTTGCAGCGGCTCGAGGGGGCCCAGGTGCAACTGCTGCCAAGGCTCAGGGTGCGGCTCGAGGCCCCCATGCGCCGGGGCGCCGGCCGGCCCGAACTGGCCCGGGCGCAGCTTGTGGTGGCGGCCGATGGCGCTCTGCTGGCGCGGGTCGAGGGCTCCCAGGCCTCCTCGCGCATCGGCTCGCTGCAGGGGGCTGATCTGTTGCTCGAGATCCCAGCCGAGTTGGGGAGCCTGGAGGCAGGAACCGAGCTGTGGGCGCAGCTGCTGCGGCTGCCAGTGTTCTGATTCGTGCGATGCAGATCCTTTCGGCCAATGAGCTGAAGACCGCGGGGGTCGGGGCGATCACGCGAGCGTTGGAGCATGGGCGGGAGGCCGGTGTGTCGGTGCGTGGCCGCCTCGCCTATGTGGTGATGGCTGCCGATGAGTTTCAGCGGCTGCGGGATCTGGCGTTGGAGTTGGCCCTGCTGGACACGCGCGCCGATGTGGCGGCAGGGCGTTGCATTCAGGAGTCGGTTGATGACCACCTGGCTCGGTTGGATGCCCTGGAGTCGGAGCTGCCTTGAGTTGGATCCTGCTCTTCACCGAGCGCTACAACGGTCGCGCCGCCCGTTTTCTGCGTCGCCACCCCGAGTTGCGTGATGCCTACCGCAACACCCTGTTGCTACTGGAGGTCAACCCGCATCACCCTGGAGGTGTTGATCGATGGCCAGCGGCTGATCCCGATTGACATCGGCAGCCACGATGCCGTGTGTCGGGGTTGAGGGGTTTGTCGTGCATTGAGCTCACAACGGCGTGTTGCCGGTGACCCAGGCGCTGCTGCCATCGCGGCGCCATTCGCGCTTCCAGAAGGGCGCCTCGTGTTTAAGAGCTTCCAGCAGCTCCTGGCAGCAGCGCTGGGCGGGGCCGCGCCGGTCGGCGCCGATGGCCACCAGCACGATCGCTTCGCCGGGCAGCACCCGGCCGATACGGTGCTGCACCAGGCAGCTGCCGGCTCCATGCCGTTGGCCGCAGGCCGTTGCCAGCTGCCGCAGCTGGCGTTCGGTCATGCCCGGATAGTGCTCCAGCTCCAGGGCTACAAGGGGCGCGCCATCCGCAGCTGCTGGGCGCACTCGGCCAATGAACAGGCTTTCGGCGGCGCTGCCGGGGTAGCCCTGGACCGCGAGCTGGCGCTGCCACTGCTCCAGGCAGACCAGGGGTTCGAAGGTTTCTGGGTGCAGGTCGATCTTCAGGTGCATGGCATCACCCTCAGCCTCCACTGATCGGCGGCAGAAAGGCCAGTTCGTCGCCGGGCTGCAGGGGCGTGTCGGGCTCGGCGAACTGCTGGTTGATGGCGATGCGCACGCTGTCGAGCGGCCCTGGCAGCTGCAGGGCCTGCCAGAGCTGGCGCGGGGTCAGGGTCGTTGCTGTCACCGCAGAGGCAGGCCAATGGCGCTCGCCCCAGCCCGCCTGCTCGCGCAGGCCGGCAAACAGCAGGATCCGGATCCTGTCGACCGTTGGTTCACCCATGGCAGCAACCGTAACCAGCGCGGCGGGTCTCCTTTTGCCACGATGCCCCTACTGCCGGCCGCTCCGTCTTGAGCCTCGCCATTGCCCTGCTCACGGTCTCGGACACCCGCACCCTGGCGGACGACCGTTCCGGTGATGCCTTGCAGCAGCGCCTGCAGGCCGAAGGGCATCGGTTGGTCGATCGCCGTCTGGTTGCCGACAACCGCTACCAGATCCGCGCCGAACTGAGCCGTTGGATCGCCGATCCCGCCGTGCAGGTGGTGATCACCAGCGGTGGTACCGGCCTGACCGGCCGCGATGGCACCCCCGAGGCGGTGGCGCCCCTCCTCGACAAGACGATCGAGGGGTTCGGTGAGCTGTTTCGGGTGCTGTCGTTCGAGACGATCGGCACCAGCACCCTGCAGAGCCGCTGCCTGGGCGGGGTGGCCAACGGCACGATCATTTTTGTGCTGCCGGGTTCGCTCGATGCGGTCGAAACCGCCTGGGATCGCCTGATCGCGGCCCAGCTCAACCCAGCCACCCTCCCCTGCAATCTGGTTCAGCTGCTGCCGCGGCTCACGGAGCCGGCGATGGAGCCGGCAGGCAGCCGTGGTGTCGGCGCTTGAGTGGGCGATGGTCGTGTGCTTGTTGGTGCTGTGATCAGGGAGTGGGGACAGGCCATCCAGCGCGAGCGCCAGCGAGGCCGTTCTTATCAGCCTCGGTTTCGGCGTCGTCAGATCGCCGCCACCTCTTGCGGGGCGCTGTGTGCAGTGGCCCTGCTTGGCCTGGTGACGCTCTGGAGCGGTCAGGTGCTCATCGCGGCGCCCCTTGGAGCTTCCTCGGTGTTGTTGTTCGGCTACCCCCGCAGTCCGCTGGCGCAGCCGCGCAATCTGGTCTTGGGCAATGGTCTGGGTGCCTTGGTCGGTCTGGTGTTGCTGAGCCTTGGGGCCCATGGACCCCTGGCATTGGCGTTGGCAGTGGGGGTCACCATCGTGCTGGGTCAGCAACTGCGCTGCCTGCACCCACCTGCCGGGGGTATGGCCTTTCTGGTGGTGTACGTGGGCGCTGGTTGGGGGTTTTTGCTCTTTCCGGTGCTGAGTGGTTCGTTGGCGTTGGTGCTCCTGGCCTGGTCATTCAGCCGCTGGGTGCCTGGCGCCATGGCCTATCCGCAGCATTGGTTGTGAGAACCCCTAGCGTGAAGCGACGGTCAACGCACCCACCCAACCGTTTTCACCACCGGTGATTCCCTGGCGGCAACCTCAGGCGTTGCCAGCGGTGATCGACCTGGGACCAGGGCTCGACCAGGCTCTGCTGCAGCCGGCGCTCGAGAAGCTGCTCAAGGCCTGGATTGTGCTGGATGATCAGCAGTCGCCACGCAGCCATGCGTTGGCTGATCTGGCGCTGCTGGCCAATCAGCAGCTCGAGCCCTGGTTGCTGGCCCTGCAGGTTGATGCCGTTGAGGCCCGCGACGAAGAGGGCCCCTTTCCGTTGCCGGCATCGCGGCAGGATGTGCTCGCAGCCCTTGAGGCGCTGAGGCTGCGTTGCGCACAGGCCATCACCCAACGCAACTGAGCTTCATCCCCCCAGATAGGCCATTTCGGCGTGGCGCACTACGGGGCTCATGGTCCTGCTGTGGCGCTCCTCGCTGTAGCGATCGGAGCGCTTCAGCCATCGCTGCTGCAGGGCCAGGCGCAGCCCGGCAGCGTTGCTGCCTGGGTGAAGCCAGGGTTTGAGGTCGAGTCCGCTGCTGGGATCGGCAAACAGGCAGGTGTAGGCGATCCCATCGGCGGTGATTCGCAGGCGGTTGCAGTCGCCGCAGAAGGGCTCGCTCACCGACGCCACGCTCGCGACCGAGCCGTTGCCATCGCGGTAACGCCAGCGACTGGCGGTCGCGTGGCCCGCCCGGCCCATGGGCTCAAGCGGCCATCGCGCGTCGATGGCCTTCACCATCTCGGCTGCTGGCACCACATCGGTGGGGCGCCAGCCGTTGCGGGTGCCCACATCCATGACTTCGATCAGGCGCAGCTCCAGGCCCCGTTCGCGGGCCAGCGCCGCCAAAGGCAGCAACTGCTCGTTGTTACGGCCCCGTTGGATCACGGCGTTGAGCTTCAACGCGCCGGCGCCCGGATCGAAGCCAGCGGCGCGGGCATGCCCGATCGCCCGCAGCACCTGATCCAAGACCCGCGCGCCCGCGGCCTCATCCGCCAGGCCCGCCATCTGCGCCACGCTGGCGGCGGTGGTGCCATCGAGGCTCAGGGTGAGTCGATCCAGGCCTGCGGCCTTCAGGCGCTGGGCGCGCTCGGCACTGAGCAGCTGCCCGTTGCTCGTGAGCGCGATGTCGCGCAAGCCGTGGTGCCGCAGCGGTTGCACCGCGCTGATCAGGGAATCGAGCTCAGGGTGCAGCAGGGGTTCGCCGCCGGTGAGCCGCAGGCTGTGAACCCCCAGGTCAACCGCCGCCTCGATCACCCGCAGCCGCTGCTGCTGGGTCAGCAGGCCGGGTGGCTCCTGGCCATCGGGCAGGCAGTAGGGGCAGGCCAGGTTGCAGCGCGCTGTCAGTGACAGTCGCAGGACCCCCAAGGGGCGACCCAGCTGGTCGAGGGGCTGCTGATCAAGCATGGATTCAGGCTATGCAGCTCCTCCGCTCGGTTGATGTTGCGCAGGGCCTGCGCATCGAGCACCACAGGTCGGCAGTCTTGGCCAGCCAGCCACAGCTGCAGCCTGCGCTCGCCGGCGCTGACCTGGCTGACAAGGCTCCGTCGTAGGCCGGGGGTGCTCGGATAAACCCCCAGCAGCGGCTGGCTGCGCTGGCCGTCATGGGCCAGATGGATGGCGCCGGGGTCCTGCTGAGCAGCGCTCAATAGGGTCTCCAGTGCCGTCAGGGTCAGCTCGGGCATGTCGACCGGGCACAGCAGCAGGCGCTGATCCGGGTGGTGCTGCATCAGCCGGGCCAGTGCCAGCAGTGGGCCTTCGTGGGGCGGTGGTTCGGCCAGGGCGGTGTGGCCCAGGGCCTGCGCCACTTCCAGGTGCTGGCGGTGGCCGCTCAGCAGGGTCACGGGTGCATTCAGCCGGGCCAGCAGGCCCAGCGTGCGCTGCAGCCAGGTGCCACCTTCCGGGTGTGCCAGCAGGGCTTTGTCTCGGCCCATGCGGCGGCTTTGCCCACCGCTCAGCAGGCAGCAGCGCAGCGGCAGCAGGACGCAGCCGTTTGGTAGCAACGGCTGCCTGAGGGGGCCCTGCTGCTCCGTAGGGTCTCGCCGCTTTCCCCTTTGTGCCATGGCGCCCGCCGCTCACTCTTCTGTGCTGATCGCGGCCAAGCGGCGCGTGGGTCTCAGCTTCGCCCAGCTGGGCGAACGGCTGGGGGTTGACGAGGTGTGGCTGGCCAGCCTGCTGCACGGCCAGGCCACCGCCACCCCGGCCGAGGCCGAGGCCCTGCTGGCAGCGCTACAGCTGGCCGATGGGCCCGAGGCGCCGGCGTTGCTGGAGGCGCTGACCACCTATCCGCTCAAGGGGGCCCTGGATCCCCAGGTCCCCACCGACCCCCTGCTGTACCGGTTCCACGAGATCCTGCAGGTCTATGGCCTGCCGCTCAAGGATGTGATTCAGGAGAAGTTCGGCGACGGCATCATGTCGGCGATCGATTTCACCCTCACCGTCGATCGCCAGAGCGATCCCAAGGGAGATCGGGTGGTGGTGACCATGAACGGCAAGTTTCTGCCTTACCGCAAGTGGTGACGCCTGCCCCGGCCACGCCGGAACCGACCAAGGCTCAATGTCCCTATTGCGGCGTCGGATGCGGGCTTGAGCTCAGGCCAGCGGGCGAGGTTGCCGCGCCCCAGTGGTCGGTTCGCGGTGACCGCAGCCATCCGTCGTCACTGGGTCAGGTCTGCATCAAGGGGGCCACGGTCGCTGAGACCCTGGACCGCAACCGCCTGACGACACCCCTGTGGCGTGAGCGTCTCGACCAACCGTTCACGCCGATCGGTTGGGAGCGGGCGTTGGGGCTGCTGGTGGAACGCATCCGCGCGACCCTGGCTGGCAAGGGCCCTCAGGCCCTGGCGATGTATGGCTCCGGGCAGTTTCTGAGCGAGGACTATTACGTTGCCAACAAGCTGTTCAAGGGAGCCCTGGGCAGCAACAACTTTGATGCCAATTCGCGGCTGTGCATGAGCTCGGCCGTCGCCGGCTACAGCCGCAGCCTGGGCTCCGATGGACCTCCCTGCTGCTACGACGATCTGGATCTCGCCGATCTGGTGCTGCTGATCGGCACCAACACGGCCGAGTGCCATCCGGTGCTGTTCCAGCGACTGCTCAAGCGCAAGCGCAGGCAGGGGTCAGCGCTTCGACTGGTGGTCGTGGATCCCCGCGCCACAGCGACGACGGCCGCGGCGGACCTGCATCTGCCGATCCGGCCCGGAACCGATGTGGTCCTGTTGTGTGGTGTCGGTCACCTGCTGGTGGAGCAGGGAGGTCTGGATCACCCCTTCATCGCGGCCCATACCGAAGGCTTCGGCGACCTGTTGGAGCTGTGGCATCGCTGGACGCCGGCTCAGGTGTGCCAACTCTGCGGGATTGACGAATCGGACCTCAGGCTGCTGGCTGACTGGTGGGTGGAGGCCGCCGGTGTGCTCAGCCTCTGGTCGATGGGGGTGAACCAGAGCAGCGAAGGAACGGCCAAGGTGACCTCGATCATCAATCTGCACCTGGTCTCCGGTCAGATCGGGCGGCCCGGCTCGGGTCCCTTCTCGCTCACCGGGCAGCCCAATGCCATGGGCGGTCGCGAGGTGGGCGGCCTGGCCCAGCTGCTGCCCGGCTATCGCTCCGTGGCAGATCCGTCGCACCGGGCCGAGGTCGAGCGGCACTGGGGATTTGCGCCGGGCTCGATCGCGGCGGCTCCCGGTCTGTCGGTCTGGGAACAGATCGAGGCAATGGAGCGGGGCGACCTTGATCTGTGGTGGGTGGCGGCCACCAATCCGCTGGTCAGCATGCCCTCGCTGGATCGGGTCAGGGCGGCGATGGCCCGCTGCCCCATGGTGGTGCTGAGCGAGGCCTATGCCGGCACCGAAACCGCCGCCATGGCCCACCTGGTGTTGCCGGCAGCCCAATGGAGCGAGAAGGCCGGGGTGATGACCAACTCGGAGCGGCGGGTGACCTTGTGTCCCGCCTTTCGCCAGCCCCCCGGCGAGGCCAGGCCCGATTGGGCTGTGTTGGCCGAACTCGGCCGCCGGCTGGGCTTTGTCGAGCAGTTCAGCTACGACTCAGCGGCTGCTGTTTATGCCGAGTTCGCCGGGCTTACCGCGGGTCGCGTCTGCGATGTCAGTGGTCTGAGCCATGCGCTTCTGGCTCAGCACGGTCCGCAGCAATGGCCGTTTCCAGTGGGGACCGAACCCGGCGGTGGTCTGGCACGTCTCTACGGAAACCACGCGTTTGCCACGGCTTCAGGCCGTGCCCGGCTGCTGGCAACAGCGCCCCTGGGTCTGGCTGAACCACCGTGCGAGCAGTACCCCCTGGTGCTCACCGTGGGCCGTTATCTGGGCCATTGGCACACGATGACCCGCACGGCCCATGTGGCCCGGGTGGTGCAGCAGCACCCCGAACCCCTGCTCGAGGTGCATCCTGACGATGCGGAACATCATGGGATCAGCGAAGGAAGCATGGCCGAGGTGCGGTCGCGGCGGGGCAGCGTCAGGGCCCGGGTGCAGATCACCGCGTCGATCCGACCCGGCACGGTGTTTCTACCGATGCACTGGGGGGCGAGTCAGGAGCAGGCTTGCGAGGCCAACCGTCTGATGCATGAGCAGGCCTGCGGCCACTCGAAGCAGCCCGAACTCAAGGCCGCGGCAGTGACCCTGCAAAGCTGCTGAGCACTCCAGGTGCTCCTGGGCCCGGCTCAGTCGTCTTGATGGGCATGGCGTCGGTACAGAAAGTCGAGTGCGTGGTTGCGCAGTTGGCCGTAATGAGGATCATTTTGGATCGCTTCGTAAGAACGCGGTCTTGCAAAGGGAACGTCAACGATTTCGCCGATCGTGGCTGATGGTCCGTTGGTCATCATCACGATCCGGTCGGCAAGGAACAAGGCTTCGTCAATGTCGTGCGTGATCATCAGCACGGTTGGTTTGTGTTCCCGCCAGATCGCCAGCAGTTCCTCCTGCAGTTCCTCTTTGGTGATGGCATCGAGAGCGCCGAAAGGCTCATCGAGCACCAGAACCTCAGGTTGCACAGCCAGGGCTCTGGCGATGGCCACCCGTTGACGCATGCCTCCGGAGATTTCACCCGGGCGTTTGTGGCGAGCCTCCAGCAGGCCCACCATCTCCAGGTGATGATCCACCACAGAGGCCTGGGCCTGTGCCGTCAGTTCGGATCGGGCGGCTTTTACGGCCAGGGCCACGTTCTGCTCGACCGATTTCCAGGGCAACAGTGAATAGTTCTGGAACACGACCATCCGGTCCGGGCCGGGGCTTTCGATCGGCTGGTCGTGAAGGGTCACCCGGCCGCTGCTGGGGGTCAGAAAGCCCGACACCATGTTCAGCAGTGTGCTTTTGCCGCAACCGGAATGGCCGACGACGCAGATGAATTCACCTTTGGCCACCTGCAGATTGATATCCCGCAAGGCTTCGAAAGGGCCGTTTTTGGTCTGGAACACCTGCCCCACACCCTCAAAACACAGATAATCCGGGTCGCGTGCCAGATCGCGATCAACGGTTTCGAGGCTGGATGAAAGGGTGGTCATGACGCTGGGGTCTCCGTGGTCGTCGTGGCACGCTTGGCGGTACCGCTCGGCAGCGGCATCACGGCAATGGCTGTGTTGTGGGTGAAGGGGAGCGCTTCGAGATAGCTGAGCGGCTCGTCCTGGTCGAAGGGCCCGCCGCAGGCCAGCTGAATCGGCTGCCGATCGGGGCTCAGGGCTGCCAGCCCCTCCTGCTCAAGTGCGGTGCTGCAGAAATCATTGCGGTAGACCTGCCCCAGCAGTTCAAGGCGGTTGCGCGGAAAGGGGCTCCATCCCCAGCGACTGAACTGGGTCAGGATCCAGGCGCCTTCAGCACTGTTGGCCACATGGGCTCTGTCGCTGTGGTAACGATTGAGCGGCAGCAGGTTGGAGGTGGCTTGGCCGTTGCCCAGGTTGAGCTGCCGTTGCAAGGCAAGGGCGGCATCGTTGCCGAGCCACTGTGGTCTGCTGAGCAACCCGATGAGTCTGTCGCGCTGGCCGCCGTTTTCGCAGATCTGGCCGCCTCTGATCAGCGCACCGCAGACATCGAGCAGCAGCGCTTCGTTGTTGGCAGCCCAGGCTTCATGGCAGGTGAGCACCTTTTCGGGGTGACCGCTCCAGATGTCAAGGTCGGTGGCCAGCACATAGCCCAGCCCTGCGTCCATCGCCTTGGCCACCCGATAGCGGCCGGCGATGAAGCCGTCGATCTCGCCATTGCGCAAGGCCGATTGAATGGCCAGGGGCGACAGGATCTGGAAATCAACGGCTTGATCAGGGTCGATGCCACCGCTTGCCAGCCAGTGACGCAGCAGCAGGTCCTGCATGCTTCCCTGCTGACCGATGGCCAAGCGCAGGCGTGAACCACGGTCGTCGAGCAGTGCAGCCAGATCAGACAGGCTGTGAACGTTCAGGTCGCGAAAGCGTTGTGCCAGGCAGATCGCGTTGCCACTGCGGGTCACCGTCATCGGTGTGATCGCCGGCCAGCTGGGCTGGCCGTGCTGCCCCAGGGCCAGGGCCAGGGGGCTGGTGGCCGAGGTGATCGCCAGTTGCAGGTCGCCGGCTCTGAGCTGTTCCTCCATCTGCTGCCAGCGGTGAAACACCACAGGGATCACCTGGATGTTGCGGTCGCTGAAGAAGCCCCGGTCCAGGGCCACTGCCATCGGCGCAATATCCAGTCCTGGCAGGTAGCCGATGCGCACCGTGCGCTGGGCCATGGCCACCGCCTTGGGAGCCGGTTGCGGTACAGACGGGCTCACCACACTGGTGCCGAGCTCCTGGCGGTGCTGCTTGAGCCGTCGTTGCTGCTGCAGGAAGTTGATCAATTCGCCCCGCAGCCGGTAGTAGTCGGGGTGCTCCATCACCTCGAGCCGCTCCCGTGGACGCGGCAGGGTCACCTTGAGGATCTGGCCGATACCCGCAGCGGGACCATTGGTGAGACAGACCACACGGTCAGACAGCAGCAGCGCTTCATCGACCGAGTGGGTCACCATCACGGTGGTGACGCCAGCCTGCTGGCAGATCTGCATGAGCTGCTGCTGCAGATTGCCGCGGGTGAGGGCATCGAGGGCGCCGAACGGTTCATCCAGAAGCAGCAGCCTGGGTCGGATCGCGAGGGCGCGAGCAATGGCTACCCGTTGCTTCATGCCGCCCGAGAGTTCGGCAGGCAATTTGTCGGCGGCGTGGCCCAGTCCTACCAATGCAATGCTCTGTTCCACGCGCTCGCGACGCTCGACCTGGCTCGACTCGCGCATCACGTTGTTGACCGCCAGGGCAATGTTCTGGCGCACGCTCTGCCAGGGCAGCAGCGAGTAGTTCTGGAACACCACCATGCGGTCGGGACCTGGATCGGTCACCTGGCGGCTGTCCATCAGGATGCCGCCTGTGTTGGCCTGATCGAGCCCCGCCATCAGGTTGAGCAGGGTGGATTTGCCGCAGCCGGAATGTCCGATCAGAGAGATGAACTCGCCTTCGGCAATGTTGAGGTTGATGTCTTTCAGCGCGACATAGGTGCCGCCCTTGGGTAGGGCGAACGATCGCGTGACGTTGTCAACGGTGACCATGGCCCTGTCCATCACTTGCCCCCCTTGGCCACCAGGGTGCCGACGGCGCCCACCAGGCGATCAAGGGCCAGTCCTACCAGTCCGATCACCACAATGGCCAGAATGATCTGGCTGGTGCTGGTGTCTCCGCCTGCGTTGTAGGCATCCCAGATGAAGAAGCCGATGCCACCGTCGGCCTTGAGCATTTCAGCCGCCACGATCGCTAGCCAGGCCAGGCCGATGGCGATGCGCAGACCGGTGAACACGTATGGGGCTGTCGCCGGCATCAAAATGTCGCCCAGGTAGCTGCGCTTCCTCAGTCGCAACACACGGGCAACGTTGGTGTAATCCTGCGGGATTTCATTGATGCCGACAGCCGTGTTGATCACGATCGGCCAGACGGCGGTAATGAAGATCACAAAAATAGCCGCTGAGTCTGCCTGCTGAAACAGCAGCAGTGAGATCGGCAGCCAGGCCAGAGGCGGAACCGTGCGCAGCACCTGGATCAGCGGATCAAAGCCCCGGCGTAGAAAACGGTTCAGGCCGATCGCCAGACCAGCAGCGATGCCGATCACAGCAGCCAGGCTGTAACCGACGGCCACCCGTTGCAGCGAAATCAACAGTTGCAAACCCAGGCCTTTTGATGTGCCACCATCATCGAAGAAGGGATTGATGATGTACGGGTCCCAGGTCTGGCTGATGACTTGAATCGGTCCCGGAAACCCCTCACTGTTGAATTGAGCCAGAAATTGCCACAGGCCCAGGGTCAGGCCGATGCAGACCACGGGGGCCTTGATCTGGTTGGCCAGGGGTGAACGCAGCCAGCCGACCGCCGGGCGGCGTTTGCTGCGGGAGGTGGCAGAAAGGCTGGTCATGGATCGGCGCAGCTGGTGAGCAATGAGCAAAGGGAGTTGGGCGGTGAAGTCATTTCACCGCCCATGGTCAAACAGGCTTTCCCGAGTCGATGGCGGTCCTGCTGGGTTGTTCCAGCTGCCGCCTACCGACTCACTTCATCGCCTTGATTTTCAGCCCGTTCAGATAGGCCTTGGGGTTGTTGGCATCGAACTTGACGCCGTCGAAGAACACTTCGACCCCGCGTGAGTCACCGGCCGGACCGTTGCCATAGCCGTTGGCTTTGGCAGCCTGGCGCCAGAGATCGCTGCGGTTGACCTTGTTGACCAGGGCTTTGATATCGGTTCCTTTGGGCAGATAACCCCAGCGGATGTCCTCGGTCACGAACCAGGTGTCGTGGCTCTTGTAAGGGAAGGAGGCATTGTTGGCCCAGAACTTCATCTTGTAGGGCGAGTTCTTGACGATGCGGCCGTCGCCATAATCGACGGTTCCCTGCAGGCGTGGCAGCAGGTCAGCCACGGTGGCCTTCACATACTTGTCCTCGGCCAGGATGGTTGCCAGTTCAGTGGTGTTGGCGGGATTGTCAGCCCACTTCTGGGCCTGTTGCACCGCCATCAGCAGTCGCAGGGTCGCGTTGGGGTTCTTCTTGACCCAGTCGGCCCGCATCGAGAAGGCCTTTTCGGGATGGTCCTTCCACAGTTCGCCGGTCTGCAGGGCGGTGTAACCCAGCTTCTTGTTGACCAGCCTCTCGTTCCAGGGTTCACCCACGCAGAAGGTGTCCATGGTGCCGGACTGCATGTTGGCCACCATCTGCGGCGGCGGAATCACCACCAGGTCGGCCTGCTTGTTGGGGTCGACCCCATTGGCTGCCAGCCAGTAGCGCATCCACAGGTCATGGGTGCCGCCCGGGAAGGTCACCGCAGCCTTGAACTTGTCACCAGTGCTGTTCTTCTTGGCGACCACCTGGGGCAGGTTGGCCGATTTGACCTTGAGTTTGGCCGCCAGGAAGTCCTTGGAGACCGAAATGCCCTGGCCCTGGGTGTTGAGGCGCGCCAGAACTGCCATCGGCACCGGTTTCTTGCTCTTGCTGATCGCGCCGGTGGTCAGCAGATAGGGCATCGGCGAGAGAATGTGGGCACCATCGATCCCTCCGCGGGCACCGCCCAGCTCAAGGTTGTCGCGGGTGACCGCCCAGGAGGTCTGCTTCTTGAGCTCGACCCCGGTCATGCCCTGCTTGGCGAAGAAGCCCTTTTCCTTGGCAATGATCAGGGGCGCAGCATCGGTCAGGGCGATGAAGCCCAGCTCCACACTGGTGGTTTCCGGTTTGCCAGGGGCAGCCTGAACTGGGCCGGCGCTCAACAGGCTGGCGATGCCGCCGAATTGAACGACCACGCCGCTGGCGACGGTGAGTCCTGTGAGCAGCGCTTGACGTCGGGTGAGATGGGACATGGGTGTTGGGACAGATGAAACATTGCCCTGGACCGCATCGCTTCGATGCGTCAGGAATGGCTTGTTGAGGGCGTGATGGCCGAACGCCTGGTGTTGCAGCGGTTAAGGCCGCTCCGCATGCAACGGGGTGCGTTGGCGCTCAGGCTGACCAACGGGGCTAAGAACACCACGCAGCTGGAACCCAGCTCCGTCGCCGTCGTTACCAAATGGCAGACCCGGGGTCGGCTCAGCGACGCAACCGTTCCAGTTGGTGCAGTCCGGCTTGTGCCTGCAAGAGAGCCCGGGCCTGGGCGAGGCCGGCACTGAGGCTCTCCAATGACCCGGCCAGCCACAGATAGGCCCCGAGATTCCAGAGCAGGGCGGGCGCCAGCGGACCTTCCCCCCGCAGAGCCAGCAAGGCTTGCTCCTGCCAGATCTCCAGCGAGATGAAGGCCTGTTCCTCGGCGTGAATGCCGTGCTCGCGCGGGTGCAGCAGCAGTCGCTCAGGTTCACCCCCACGCAGCCTTGAGCAGATGCCCGCCCTGGTTGTGGGCAGGTCGGTGGAGCCCTCCAGACCTTTGACCATCAGCACGTTGGGTTCCTCGGCGGCCCGCAGCGCTTCCCAGGCCCGGGCCTCGGTCGGAGGGTGCACAAAGCCGCTCACCAGCAGATGGGGCCCCTGATGGGGGGTCCAGAGCAGTTCCAGGCTGGCGACCGGTGGCCGTTTGCCGATCTCGGCGCGGATCGGAATCAGGCGCGCGGCCGCCCTGAAATGGCTCGGCAGGTGGGCCAGAGCCAGCCCGTGGTCGTCGAGGCGCTGCTGCACGGCCGCCAGGTCTAAGCCGCGCCAGTCAACCCCCAGGGCGGCAAACAGCTCGGCCAGGGTGACGCCGTATTTGACCGGCATCGGATCACCCCCATGCAGGACCACCGGCACTTCGCTGGCGCTCAGCAGCAGCGCCAGAAGGGGCAGGATCGGGGCCGTGCGGTTGCGTCCGTCGTAGGGCACGCCAAAGCACAGGGCCTCGCGACCGTTGCTGTGCAGGCGCGGGCCATGCTCCCGGTAACTGTCGAGCATGCCCGTCAGCTCCAGGGGGGCTGGCCGGCGGATGCGATGGGCGATCAGAAAGGCCCCCAACTGCGCCTCACTGGCCTGGCCGTCGAGCATCAGATCCATGGCCTCGCGCGCTTCCTCGCGGCTGAGACCGGTGCTGGTGTGCTCACCGCTGCCCACCTTGCCGATGAAGTCGCGGAAGCGGAGTTGCTGTGCCGTCAAGTCAGCCCCAGGCTTCATATTCGGTAGCGACGGCAACACGTCGGGGGGTGGTCGGTTGCGCACCATTCTCAGCTCGCATCGCGCACCGCTTTGATGGCTGCCACCCTGAGCAAGATCGAGCAGGCCAAGGCTGAGCGCTGTGGGCTGGATCTCGCATCCGAACTACCTGCGCTGGCCGACCAGGGCTGGGAAAACCTCCATGAAGCCGACCTCACGATCCGGCTCAAGTGGCTCGGCATCTTTTTTCGGCCGGTCACACCGGGTCGGTTCATGGTGCGGCTGCGCCTGCCCAATGGCGTGATTCAGGCTGATCAGCTTGAGGTGCTGGCCGATGCGATTGATCGCTGCGGCAGTGATGGATCGGCTGACATCACCACGCGGCAAAACATTCAACTGCGTGGTCTGCTGCTCGAAGACATGGCTCCGTTGCTGCAGGCGATGGAGGCGGTGGGGCTCACCAGCCGCCAATCGGGCCACGACAACCCCCGCAACATCACGGGCAATCCTCTGGCCGGGATCGATCCCGAGGAGATCATTGACACCCGTCCGCTGGTGTCAGCCATTCAGTCGCGGCTGCTGGCTGCTGACGCGCCGCGCAACCTGCCACGCAAGTTCAACATCGCTGTTGGTGGGGCCCCCGACAGCTTTCTGCTGCACAACGATCTCGCCTTCCTACCGGCCCACCGCGATGGTGAGCTGGGCTTCACGGTCATGGTCGGGGGGTTCTTCTCGGCCCAGCGCAATGAACTGGCCATTCCCTTGCAGCTGTGGCTGAGGGCCGAACAGCTGGCCGGCTTCAGCCTGGCGGTGCTGCGCCATTTCGAGCGCTGCGGCAACCGTCAGGCTCGCAACAGGAGCCGTTTGATGTATCTGGTCGACGAGCTCGGTCTCGATGGCTACCGGGAGGCTGTCATCACCGAGTTCAAGGCCCTGGGTGGAGAAGCGTTTGCCCATGACGGCGCCCATCTGGTGAACCGCGCCCCCCGCTCGGCACTCGGTGTCAATCCCCAGAAGCAACCGGGTCTTCAATGGGTGGGGCTGAGTGTGCCGATGGGGCGCCTCGATGCCGAGAGCATGGCCGGGCTCGCACGTCTGGCCCGCCGCCACGGCAGCGGCGAACTGCGCCTCACCGAAGCCCAGAACGTGCTGATTCCCGATGTGCCGGATGCGGCGCTGCAGGATCTGTTGGCCGAACCGCTGCTGCAGCGCTTCAGCCCCGACCCTGGGGCACTGATGGCTGAGGCCGTCAGCTGCACCGGCAACCGGTACTGCAGCTTTGCCCTGATTCCCACCAAGACCACGGCCCAGTCCGTGGTGGAGGAACTCGAGCGGCGGCTCGAGCTGCCCCACGCTGTGCGCACCCACTGGACCGGCTGTCCCAATGCCTGTGGCCAGCCCTACATGGGTGAGATCGGCTTGATGGGCGCCAAGGCCCGTCATGAGGGTCAGATGGTGGAGGCTGCCAAGATCTTTCTGGGCGGTGCCATGGGCGACGACCCGCGTCTGGCGGAGCTCCACGACAAGGGCGTGCCCCTCAGCCAACTGGCTGATGTGCTCGAAGACCTGTTGGTCGAGCGCTTCGGTGCCCGGCGCCGAGCCCAGGCCGCCTGAACCAGCCGGGGCGCACCCTGGGCCGGTGCTGAGCCCGCCAGCGGTCGTCGAGGGGTCGCAGCGCTTCGCGGTCGGTCACGTCCTGACCGCCGTAGAGCAAGGCGGTGATGCGCTCCGGGTCGATCTCCAACGCGGTCACCTCATCCCACAGCCGTTGGGTCATGGGGGCATTGGCCCATTCGAACTGGGCGGCAGCCAGCTGGCGCACCAGCATGAACACCAACTGCTGCTCCTTGCATTCGGCAAAGGTGCCCTCAAAGGCGTGATCCATCGCTTCCCGCTCTTCCCAACCGCTTCTCCCTTGTTAGGTCAGCCCCAGCCCTTCGCCAAGCACCGGCGCCCTGCCAGGGTGGACAGACAACCCGCTGCGGCAGGGGTGGCGACGCAACCGCCGAGATCAAACGTCACCGTTGGCCTGGGAGAACCCGGCAGTGAACTCCGCTGGCAGCAGCTGCAGCAGCTGCGCCGTGGGCTGGCGGATGCCGAGGCTTGGATTCAGGCTCTGGTTGACCGAACGCTGGCGCCCGAGCCCGATCTGCTGGCGGCACTGATCCCCCTGCTTGATCGCTCTCAGGTCGAGCGCCTGTTGGCCGCCGACGTGGGATGTGACCCTGCACCACTGCTCGAGGCCGCTCTGCCGGAGTGGCCCTCGCTTGCGGCTCGAACGGCCTTTCGTGAGGCCTGGTTGGAGCCCTTGCTTCACCACAGCGCCGCGGCGACGCCCATCCAGCAGCTGGGTTGGTTGCAGCTGCTGGGTTTGTTTCGAGAGCCAAGGGTGGCGCAGTTGTTGCGCCGGGCGGTGCAGGACCCAGCAACGGCAGAGGCAGCGTTGCCCCTCCTGCCTCTGCTCGGCTGGCAGCGGCAACCACAGGATGGGGCCCTGTTGATGCGTCGGGCTGTCGAGCCAGGGCCCTTGCAGTGGCGGCATCAGGCCCTGGAGGGCCTGGCTCTTGGGCTCTCGGCCTGGCCGCAGCCAGCGTTGGCTTCGGGCCTGCGCACCCTCACCACCGATCTGGATGCGGCGGTGGCTGCCAAAGCGGTCGATCTGTTGGCCCGACTGCCCGCGGGTGCCGATGCGTTGCGCCAGTGCCTCACTGAGGCGCTGGATTCGGCCGTTCTGGCCAGGGTGCAGCGGCGGTTGCGTTGCAGCCCGTTGGTGCTGCTGGTGCATGGTCGTCAGGGCGGCCACATTCCCCGGGAGCTTCAACAGCTGGCCGCCGACGTGGCCGCCCGCCGTGGTGCTCCGGTGTTGCTGCAGGCCCTGACCGCTCCTGAGGTGCGTCCAGATCCAGAGGTCTGGTCAGCAGCCCAGCAGGCCCGCGCGCTCACCCTGGTGCCGTTGCTGTTGCTGCCGGGGGGGCATGTGCGCAGCGATCTGCCGCGCCTGGCCCGCCACTGGCAGTCGACCGCCTGCGCCCAGGGTGTGGCGTTGCAGCGCCGGCCGTTTCTGGGGGCCTGGCCAGCCTGGCAGGCAGCTCTGGCCCAGGCGCTCTCCCGTCGCAGGGGCATTGGGCAGCGGCGGGTTTTATGGCTGCATCATCCGCTGCAGGGCCAGCTGCCCCAACGTTTCGTTGGCCATCTCAGCGCCGTGTTGGGCTGCCCGGCGGTCAGAACCCCCTATGAAACGCCCCTGCTTGGTCTTGCTGATCAGTCGCTGGAGCAGACCTTGCTGCTGCCGCTGACCTTGGCCGCCAATCGCCTGAGTGAGACGCTGGACAGGGAATTGCGATCCACCACATTGGCCCAGCATCAGCCAGCGCTGCTGCCACCGCTGCTCGCCTGGTCGGATCTGCGTCGCTTCCTGCTGACCTCCCTGGTGCAGCTGCCATGACCACCCCCGGCACCGTTTACCTGGTGGGCGCCGGCCCCGGCGACCCCGACCTGCTCACGGTCAAGGCCCAGCGGCTGCTGCGACAGTGCGATGCCCTGGTCTACGACTCGCTGGTGCCGCGCCAGGTGCTCGAGCTGGTGAGCGAGGCGGCCGAGAAGCATTTCGTCGGCAAACGCCGCGGCCATCACTCGGTGCCCCAGCCCAGCACCAATGCGGTGCTGGTTGAGCTGGCCGGTCGTTGCCGCTGCGTGGTGCGGCTCAAGGGGGGGGATCCGTTTCTGTTCGGCCGCGGCGGCGAAGAGGCCGCCCACCTGGCACGGCACGGGGTGCCGGTGGAGGTGGTGCCCGGGGTCACCGCCGGCATCGCTGCGCCGGCCTATGTGGGCATTCCGGTGACGCACCGCCGCGCCGGCAGTTCGGTGACCTTCGTCACCGGCCACGAAGAGATCGACAAAGGCCGCCCCGGCGTCGACTGGCGCGGTCTGGCCCGCTGCAGTGACGGGTTGGTCATCTACATGGGCCTGCACAACCTGGCCCACATCTGCGCCGAGCTGATCGCCGGCGGTCTCGACGGGGCCACGCCGGCGGCAGTGGTGCAGCAGGGCACCGTGCAGGGTCAGCGCCAGCTGGTGGCGCCGCTGGCCGAGCTTGCCGCCCAGGCGCTGGCGGCGGGGTTTGCCTCGCCGTCGATCGTGGTGATCGGCGAGGTGGTGAACCAACGGGTCGAGGCCTGTGCGCCCGAACCGGCGGCGGTGGAGATGCCGATCCCGTTCTGAGCCGGCCGTGGGCTCGGCTGCAATCAGTTGCCGAACTGGTCTGTGGAAAGCGTGATTCGGTAACCCGTGACACGGTGAGACGCCTTGGCCGGCCGGTTCACTGGGCGCTCTCTCTGCCGCTGCGTCGGGGCGTTCCGTCCTGGCCATTCCCCGTCATGCCCGCCACGCCGCTTCATCAGGATCTGTTGCCCCGCGAACGCCGATCGGCTGAGCCCGCTGCCAGCGCGGCCCGGGCTCCGATGTTTGAACTGATCCCCTACGAGAAGTTTCGCGATACCCCTGCCGTTCGCTTTTTTGACATCACCGTTGCCGAGTCGAACGCCCGCGATCTGGTGATTCACGCCGGACCGGCGGTGAGCCCCCCCGATGAGGAGAAGACCGGAGCCTGGCAGTTCTATCTGCACCCCCACCAGGAGGACAACCTGCTGGCCCTGCATGGCGGTCGCACGTTCTACCTGGTGAACTTCGGCTGGAATTACCCGTATCACATCGTTCGGCTCGAGACCGGCGGCGACATCCTGCGCATCCCTCCCGGCACCTTTCACCGTTCGGTCTCGGATCCCGACGGCTCGGTCGTGCTCAACCAGGCCGTGCGCGATGAGGGCGCCAGTGTGGTGCGTGAGTTCCGCGTTTACAACAGTCGCCGCATCCCAAGGCTGTTTGCCACCACCTTCAAGACGGCGCCGCTGCCGAAGCTGCACGGACTCAACTGGTAGCGCTGAGCGAGGCGATGGCGGCGTCAAGGCTCAGGGGTCTGCTGAACAGGTACCCCTGGCCCTGCTCGATGCCGTGCTCCAACAACCAGCATCGCTGTTGCTCGCTCTCCACTCCCTCGGCGGTGAGGGTGATGCCCAGGTCATGGCCGACCGCCACCAGCGTGTCGAGCAGCTGATTGCTCGACTTGGCGGGTGCGTTGATCCGCTGCACAAAACTGCGATCCACCTTGATCGCGTTGATGGCCAGATCGTGCAGCCGGCTCAACGACGAGTAGCCGGTTCCAAAGTCGTCGATGGCGATCAGCACATGGCGATCGGCCAGCTCCCGCAGCAGATCGTCGAGACCTGTCTCGGCGTCGGCGAGGGCTTCCTCCACCAGTTCCAGCTGCAGCTGGATTCCGTCTTGTGGCTGATGGTCATCGATCAGCGACAGCAGCTCCCGGCGGCGGCAGTCGCTTTCGATCAGCTGGGCTGAGATGTTCATCGAGAGCAGCAGCGGCTGATCGCTGCGGCGGGCCTCGGCCAGGCGTGGGGCGGCCCTGAGGCCGGCCGCGATCACCTGCAGATCCAGGACGGCCGTCAGACCGGCGGCCTGGGCCTCGTTCAGAAAGTGCTGTGGGCTGAGCACCCGGCCATCGGTGGTGAGCCAGCGTGCCAGGGCTTCGAACCCCAGTGTGCGTCGATGCCGCAGGTCGACGATCGGCTGCAGATGGGCCGTGAACTGCCCCTGCTGCAACGCCTGCATCAGCTCCGCCTGCTGGCGGTACAGCTGCTCGGCCTGCTGCTGCAACCGGGGGCTGGCGAGCACCCATTGGCTGCCCGGGCGCCTGCAGGCCTGGTGCATGGCCAGCCGAGCCTGGGTGATCAGGGTGTGCGAGCTGGGTCGCGGCGCAGCGTCGGCACGGGCGACGCCCATCGCGACCGTCAACAGCAGTGGTGTGCCGCCCGCTCCGGGCGTGGGAGCCACGGTGCAGCGGTGGCTCAACCGCTGAGCCAGCGCCGTGAGCTCGCCGGGATGGTCTGTGGCCAGCGGGATCACCAGAGCCAGTTCGCCGGGTCCGGTGCGCACCAGGCTCGTGCCCTCAGGGCTGTGTTCGAGCAGGCAGCGTTGACCGGCCTCGATCAGTTCTTCGGCCAGGGCGCGGCCATGCAGGGTCTCGCAGGCATGGAACTGCCTGAAGCTGCAGCAGATCAGGGCAACCGACCCGCCCAGGTTGGGATGGCCTTCAAGACGGCTCCGCAGCTGCTCCATGGCGTCATTCCCGGGCTGCATGCGCGAGCGGCTCTGACCACCGGTTGCGATCACGGTAGTCATGCTTCCCACGCATGCTTTGGAGTCATGCTCCTGGTCTGACGCCCTGGCTCAGGCCGTGCAGGTCTGTTGCACTTCGGCCTGGATGCTCCATGAAAAGTTGCTGGTCACGTCCAGGGGCCCTGAGAAGCTGCCGGTGATGGCTGCGGTGAGGTCTGCCTTGGACGAGGTGGCCAGGGTGATGTAGCGGTCGTCGATGGTCCCCGCCCCGCTGGGATCGAAACCGCGCCAGCCGGCTCCCGGCAGGTAGACCTCGGCCCAGGCGTGCAGGTCGTAGCGCTCCGGCTTGGGATCCACCAGGTGATAACCGCTCACAAACCGGGCAGGCAGCCCCACGCAGCGACAGGCTTCGATCATCAGCATCGCCAGGTCGCGGCAGGAACCGACCCGTTCCTTGAGGGTGCGGCCGGCGGGCCAGGCCGGGCCCACATGGCGCTGGGTGTACTTGACCCGGTCCTGGATGATCTCGACCAGCTGCTGCAGAAACATCAGTGCCCGTTGATCGCTGCCCATCAGCGCTTCCTGGGCCACATCCACCGCTGCAGGGTCGTGCTGGCCATTGGGAAGCCAGCCTTGCAGCGATCCCGCCAGGTCGCTGTTGAGCCGTCCCATCGGGTAGGGAAGCTGGGGTTCGTTCTCCTCGAGGCACGCCTGCAGCAGGGGTGCGGTTTCGGTTTGCACCTCGCTGGTGGCGCGCACGACGAAGTGGTCGGTTTCGCCACTGAAGCGACCGCGCAGGATCTCATCACCGCTGGCAGCCACCAGGGGATAGAGCCGCGAGGGGTCGGGGCTGATCTCCAGCTGGAAATCGATCAGCCTCTGGAAACCATGGCCGCGGGGCTTCAGGCAGAACCGGTGCGGACCAAGCAGCACCGGCGCGCTGTAGCGGTAGGTGAAGGTGTGGGTTACGCGAGCGCGCATGCCGGAAACAGGTTGAGGGGTTCGGCGCTGCTGGCCACGAAGTATCGCTCCTCAATCAGGTCGTGGAGCCGGTTGAGGTCACTTTGCAGCGCATCGATGGATTCGTGCAGCCCACCGCCGATCAGTTCGTCGATGCGGGTGTAGCTCCAACGGGCCAGGGTCAGGCCGGCCAGGCACTCGAGGTCATCGGGAGCCCCCGGCACGGCACTGCCGCGAATGATGCGCAGGGTCTCGCTGATCCGCTCGAGGCAGTAGCGCACCGAGCGGGGAAAGATCGGATCGAGCAGCAGAAAGGCGGCCACAGCCTTGGGTTCGATCGCCTGTTGCCGCGCCTGCCTGAACATCTGATAGGCCCCGGCGCTGCGCAGCAGCGAGATCCACTGCAGCTCGTCGAGCACCCCGCCCACCTCGTCGGGTGAGGGCAACAGCAGGAAGTATTTGACGTCGAGGATGCGGGTGGTCTTGTCGGCCCGTTCGAGCAGTCGGCCGAGGCGGCTGAACTGCCACGACAGGTCGCGGCTCAGGGTCGCGTCGGTGATCCCGTAGAAGAGCTGGCAGGCACGCCGGATCTCGCGCAGCTGCTCCTGGGGTGGCAACTGCCAGAACCCCTCGTTGTCGTCCTGCAGGTTCCAGTACATGCCATTGATCTGCTCCCACATCTCGGTGGTGATCACCTCGCGGATCTGGCGTGCGTTCTCGCGGGCGATGGCGATGCAGTTGACGATGCTGCTCGGGTTGCCCTCGGCATTCACCAGAAAGCGCACCACATCGACGGGTGAGCCGTTGGGGTAGAGCCTGTCGAACAGCTCGCGGTCACCGCTGGCATCGATCAGGGGCAGCCAGGGTTCGGCGCTGCCGGGCGGGCAGTCCAGCGCCATGGCTTCGCTGACCTCGACAAACCGCGAGAGATTTTCAGCCCGCTCCACATAGCGGTTGATCCAGTAGAGCGAATCGGCGACGCGGCTCAGCATGGGAGTTCATCCACGATCCAGGTGTCCTTGCAGCCGCCCCCCTGGGAGGAATTCACCACCAGGGAGCCCCGCCGCAGCGCCACCCGGGTGAGCCCTCCCGGACTCACCCAGGCCTGCTGGCCCCGCAGCACGTAGGGGCGCAGATCCACGTGGCAAGGAAACAGCTCGCCTTCGCTCAGGGAGGGCACGGTCGAGAGCTCGAGGGTCGGCTGGGCGATGTAATTGCGCGGGTTGGCCTTGATCTTTTCGGCAAAATCAGCGATCTCGTCGACGCTGGCATGGGGGCCGATCAGCATGCCGTAGCCCCCCGCTTCGGCCACGGCCTTGACCACCAGCTCACCCAGGTGCTCGAGCACGAAGGCCTGGTCGTCGGGCCTTGCGCACAGGTAGGTGGGCACATTCTCGATCACGGGTTCCTGATCGAGGTAGTAGCGGATCATCTCGGGCACATAGGCATAGATCAGCTTGTCGTCGGCCACGCCGGTGCCCGGGGCATTGGCGATGGCCACCCGACCGGCGGCGTAGACCTCCATCAGGCCGCGCACTCCCAGCATCGAATCGCTGCGGAAGACGGCGGGGTCGAGGAAGTCATCGTCGATGCGGCGGTAGATGACATCGACCGGCTCCAGGCCGGCGGTGCTGCGCATCCACACCCGTTGGTCATGGCACACCAGATCGCGGCCTTCGACCAGCTGAATGCCCATCTGCTGGGCTAGGTAGCTGTGCTCGAAATAGGCGCTGTTGAACACCCCCGGGGTCAGCAGCACCACCTTGGGGGTGTCGGTCCAGGGGGCCAGATCCCGCAGGGTCTGCAGCAGGTGCGAGGGGTAGTCGTCGATCGGTTGCACCGTGCGCCCGGCGAACAGGCTGGGGAACATGCGTTTCATCACCCGCCTGTTCTCGAGGAAATAGGCCACCCCCGAGGGGCAGCGCAGGTTGTCCTCGAGCACCCGCCAGGTGCCGGCGCCGTCGCGCACCAGATCGAGCCCCGAGATGTGGCACCACTTGCCCAGGGGCGGCTTGAAGCCCTGCATCTGGGGCCGCCAGCCCTGGGAGCTGAGCACATCAGCGCGGGGGATCACCCCGTCGGCCAGGATCTTCTGCTCGCCGTAGACGTCGGCGAGGAACAGATCGATGGCCTCGAGCCGCTGAATCAGGCCTGATTCCAGCCGCTGCCAGTCGGCCTGGCTGATCAGCCGGGGCAGCGGATCGAACGGCAGGATCCGCTCGACCCCCTTGTTGCCCGAATCGTTGAGCCGAAAGGTGGCTCCCAGCCGTTTGAGCAGAACCCCGGCGGCGGCATGGTTGCGGTTGAGCTCCTCGAGGCCCAGTCTGCCCAGCGACGACAACAGCGGCTGCAGGGCCGCCCTGGGCTGGTCAGGGGCGGTGAAATATTCGTCGTAGCCGCGGCTCGGCCGGTACTCGGTGAACATCGCTGCGGACATCGCTGCTGGCGCGATCCTGCTGAGCGATGGGGGCATCCCCGGTGGTCGTTGCTACGAAACGGCCATTCACAGCAGGAAATAGCGCTGGGCCATGGGCAGCACCTCGGCGGGCTCGCAGGTGAGCAGTTCGCCGTCGGCAAAGACCTCGTAGGTCTGGGGGTCGACCGCCATGGCCGGGGTGGCGGTGTTGTTCTTCATGTCAGCTTTGCCGATGCCGCCACGGGTGTTCTGCACCGGCACACAGGCGCGCCTGAGGCCCAGCTTGCGGGGCACGTCGGCGTCCAGGGCTGCCTGGCTTAAGAAGGTGAGGCAGCTGGGGGCCAGGGCGGCGCCAAACGCGGCAAACATGGGCCGGCCGTGCACGGGTCCAGGGGTGGGGATCGAGGCGTTGGCATCGCCCATCTGGGCCCACACGATCGAGCCGCCCTTGAGGACCAGTTCGGGTTTGACACCGAAGAAGCCCGGCTTCCACAGCACCAGGTCGGCCAGCTTCCCCACCTCCACCGAACCGATCTGGCTGTCGAGGCCATGGGCGATGGCCGGGTTGATCGTGGTCTTGGCGATGTAACGCTTGAGGCGGGTGTTGTCGTTGCGGCTGCTGTCGCCGTCCAGTGGGCCGCGCTGCACCTTCATCTTGTGGGCGGTCTGGAAGGTCCGCAGAATCACCTCGCCCACACGGCCCATGGCCTGGGAGTCGCTGGCGATGATCGAGAACGCCCCCAGGTCGTGCAGGATGTCTTCGGCGGCGATCGTTTCGCGGCGGATGCGCGATTCGGCGAAGGCCACGTCTTCCGGAATGCGCGGGTCCAGGTGGTGGCACACCATCAGCATGTCGAGGTGCTCCTCGAGCGTGTTGACCGTGTAGGGGCGGGTCGGGTTGGTGCTGCTGGGCAGCACGTTGGCCTCGCCGCAGATCTTGATGATGTCGGGGGCATGGCCGCCGCCGGCCCCTTCGGTGTGGAAGGTGTGGATCGTGCGGCCACCGATGGCCCTGATCGTGTCCTCGACGAAGCCCGCTTCGTTGAGGGTGTCGGAGTGAATGCAGACCTGCACGTCGTACCGATCCGCCACCGTCAGGCAGCAGTCGATCGCCGCCGGTGTGGTGCCCCAGTCTTCGTGCAGCTTGAGCCCGCAGGCCCCGGCCACGATCTGCTCCTCGATCGCCTCGGGCGTTGAGGCATTGCCCTTGCCGTAGAAGCCCAGGTTGACCGGCAGTCCCTCGGCGGCCTGCAGCATGCGGCCGATGTGGAACGCGCCCGGGGTGCAGGTGGTGGCGTTGGTGCCGGTGGCCGGGCCGGTGCCGCCCCCCAGCAGGGTGGTGACACCACTGGCCAGAGAGGTCTCGATCTGCTGGGGGCAGATGAAGTGCACGTGGGTGTCGATCGCCCCGGCGGTGACGATGTGGCCTTCGCCTGCGATGGCCTCGGTGCCGGGCCCCACCACGATCGTGACCCCGTCCTGGGTGTCGGGGTTGCCCGCCTTGCCGATGGCCACGATGCGGCCGTCCTTCAGGCCGATGTCGGCCTTGACGATGCCCCACCAGTCGAGGATCAGGGCGTTGGTGATCACCGTGTCGACGGCGCCGCCTGAGCGCGTGGTCTGGGCCTGACCCATGCCGTCGCGGATCACCTTGCCGCCCCCGAACTTCACCTCGTCGCCGTAGACGGTGAAGTCCTTTTCGACTTCGAGGATCAGCTCGGTGTCGGCCAGTCGCAGCCGATCACCGGTGGTGGGGCCATAGGTCTCGGCGTAGGCGCGGCGCGAGATGCGGTAGGCCATGGAGGATCTGCTGCAAGCGAGTGGGGTCGAAGGCTCAGTCGAGCGGGCCGTTGATCAGGCCGTTGAAGCCGAACACGCGCCGATCCCCGGCCAGGGGCACCAGCTGCACACTGCGGCTGTCGCCGGGTTCAAAGCGGATCGCTGTACCCGCCGGAATGTCGAGGCGCAGGCCATGGGCCGCCTCGCGGTCGAACTCCAGGGCGCTGTTGGCTTCGTAGAAGTGAAAGTGGGAGCCCACCTGCACGGGGCGATCGCCGCTGTTGGCCACCTCGAGGGTGGTCACGGGCCGGCCGGCGTTGAGTTCGAGCTCGCCGGGTTCGGGCATCAGTTCACCGGGGATCAGGGGGGCCATGGCTGGGTCAGCGAATGGGTTCGTGCAGGGTGACGAGCTTGCTGCCGTCGGGGAAGACCGCCTCGATCTGGACTTCATGAACCAGCTCGGCCACACCCTCCATGACCTGATCGCGGCTGAGCCAGGTGCTGCCCTCGGCCATGAGCTCGGCCACGCTTCTGCCATCGCGGGCGCCCTCGAGCACCTGGAAGCTGAGCCAGGCCACCGCCTCAGGATGGTTGAGCTTCAGGCCGCGGCCCAGGCGCCGCTCCGCCAGCAGGGCGGCGGTCACGATCAGCAGCTTGTCTTTTTCCTGGGGTGTCAGGTGCATGGCGTCAGTCTGTCAGGGCTCTGCGGCGGCGGGCGTTCAGGCTGAACCGGCTTCAGGCCACGGGTTCTCCTGAAACGGCCACACCCGCGGCAGCTGGGGTGGCTGCAGGGCACGGAAGGCGCGCAACCGTGCCCAGATGCGGCTGAACCAGAAGCGGGCCGCCTGGGTCGAGCTGCCGCGGTAGCGGGCGATCAGTCCGTGCTCGAGCGGTCCGCAGGCCATGGTGCCCGGCAGTCCGTTGCGGTCGTTGCGGCACAGCTCGAGCAGCCCTGCCAGGGCGGCTGGCTTCAGGGCGAGCGGCGCCGCCCAGACCAGGGAGCCGAACACCGGCTCCCCCCCCAGTCCATGGGGGCTCGTCAGGGCGGCATCGCCAAGCTCGAGCCGATCCACCAATTCCCAGCGGTGGCCATCCGGGTGCTGACGCTGGATGGTCAGTGCTGAGCGCCAGCAGCCCGGACCCAGCCCTTCGCCGGCGGCGGTGCGCCCGAAGCGCACCACCTCGGCCCCCAGAAAGGCGGCATCGGCGGCCAGGTTCACCTGCAGCGTCTGCTCATAAAGGGCGCCGCTGTAAAGCACCAGCTCCTGCGGCAGCCACTCCAGATCGCTGCCCTGCTCGAGCTGGACCTCCACCCGCTGCCGGGCCCAGCGACCGCCGGGGTGAACCTGCGAGCGACCCACGCTGCCATAGGCCTTCTGGGCGGCCACGGTGGTGATCAGGGCACGGCTGTGGGCCTTGGCTTCGATCGCCAAGGTCAGCTGGTCGCCCCCCACCAGGCCCCCGGCGGTGTGCAGCAGCGGCAGCTCGCAGTGCCCGCTGGCCTGGCTGAAGGCGCGTTGCAGCTTGAGCGGTGCGCTGGCCCGCCCCTGGTGCACCGTGCGGTTCTGCCGTTGGCTGAATTGCAGCCAGGCGTGGCTCGTCCAACTCTCCAGTGCGATCCTGCAGCAACGTCTTCCACTCTGCTGCAGTGGCTTCTGTGTTGTTGGTGCGACGCCTGGAGGCAGGCGCGGCCCTGCCCGCTGGGGTGCTGAGGCGCCTGCAGCTGAGCCTGAGTGCGGATCAGCGCACCAGCCTGCGCGGCCATCGCCGCAGCAGCTGCGGCCAGGATCTGCTTCTGCAGCTGCCCCGTGACGCGGCGCTGCAGCCCGGTGAGTGGCTGCTGAGCGACGATGCGCAGGTGGCCGTCGCGGTGGTGGCTGCCCCCGAGCCCCTGCTGCGGGTGACGGCGGCGGCGGATCCCCTGGCCCTGATGCAGGCGGCCTATCACCTGGGCAACCGCCATGTGGCCCTGGAGCTGCATCCCGATCACCTGCTCCTGCAGCACGACACGGTGTTGCTCGATCTGCTGCGGCGCCGGGGGTTGGGGGTCGAGGCGATCGAGGCGCCGTTTCTGCCCGAAGCGGGGGCCTATGCAGCCGTGGAGGGCCATGGCCATCACCACCACTGATGGCGACCAGGCCCAGGCCCTGCTGCGTCTGATGCAGCTGGTCAGCCCGGCCCTGCCGGTGGGTGCCTTCAGCTATTCGGAGGGTCTCGAGGCCCTGCAGCAGGCCGGTGGGCTGGGGTCGGCTGAAGCCCTGCGGGCATGGCTGCAGGCCGAACTGCAGCGCGGCAGCGTCGCGATCGAGGCGGCTGCCCTCTCTGAGCTGATGCTGCTCATCGCGCGCCTGCGCACGGGTGAGGCCAGCGCGGCGGCCGCCCTGGCCGAGCGCGACGGCTGGTTGCTGGCCCAGCGTGAAGCCGCCGAAGTGCGCGCCCAGCAACGCCAGATGGGCTGTTCGCTGCTGCAGCTGCTCAACGACCTGTGCGGGCCCCTGCTGCCCCCGGGCGCACCGGCCGGGGGCGCCGAGCTGCTGCCAACCCTGGCCTGGCCCGCCGCCTATGCCTGGGCCGGTGTGTGTGCCCAGCTGGCGTCGCCGCAGCTGGAGCAGGCCTACCTCTACGGCTGGACGGCAAACCAGATCAGTGCGGCGGTGCGCCTGGTGCCGCTGGGTCCCACCGAGGGCCAGCGGCTGCAGTGGCAGCTGGCGCCGCTGATCGCCGCCCGTGGTGAGCAGCTGGCCGCGGCCGAGCCATCCACCCTGTGGAGCGGTGCTGTGGGTGCGGGCCTGGCCCAGCTTCAGCATGCTGAGCTGTATTCCCGTCTGTTCCGCAGTTGACCCTGACCCGTCGCTCTGGCCTGCGGCTGCTGGGCGGGGCCGCCACCGCAGCCCTGCTGGGCCCCGTGCTGGCCTGCGGTTCGCGCCGGCTCAGCAGCGCCGGCGACGGTTCCCGGCCGCGCCGGGTGGCCCTGTTGCAATACCGGGAGTCGCTGCCGCTTCAGCTCACCCGCGACGCCTTTGTGGCAAGCCTGGCGGCCAGGGGCTTCCCTGAGGGTCCCCGGCTGCAGCTGGTGCGCCGCGATGCCGGGGGCAGTCAGCGGCGTTGCCGCCGTCTGGCGGCCGAACTGGTGGGCGCCCGGCCCGATCTGCTGGTGGCCCTGGGCACGCCCTCACTGATGGCCGCCATCGCCGAGGCTCCCTCCAGCCTGCCGATCGTCTTCTCCTACTGCTCCAATCCCTGGGCGGCCGGGGCTGGCCAGAGTGCCCATCAGCACCGCCACAACGTCACGGGCACGGTCAGCACCAACCCGGTCGATCAACAGCTGCAGCTGGCCCGCACGCTGCTGCCTGAACTGACCCAGGTGGGCTTGCTCTACAACCCGGCCGAAGCCAATGCCGGCTTTGAGGCAGAACTACTGGCCCAGGCCGCCGGCGCCCAGCAGGTGCAGCTGTTGCGCGAGCCCGTGGCGCAGCCTGCCGACCTGCCCCTGGCCTGGGAGCGCCTGCGCCGGGGTCAGGTCCAGGCCCTGATGCAGGTGGGCGACTACACCACCCAGCAGGGGTTTGCCCGGCTGGCCGAACTGGCCTGGGCGGCCCGCCTGCCCCTGTTCGGGGTCGATCCGGCCTTTGCCGGCCTGCGCGGCTGCCTGGCGGTGGTGGGTTGGGACCCCTGTCGCGACGGGCGGCAGGCCGGTGCACTGGCGGCGCGGGTGCTGGGCGGCACGCCCCCCGCTGAGCTGCCGTTCGAGCGGCCCGGCACCCCGCAGGTCTGGCTCAACGCAGTGACGGCGCGGCACCTGGGCCTGAGCCTGCCGCCGGCGCTGCTGGCCGAGTCGACTCAGGTGACGGCTGCAGCAACTGCAGCAGCCAGCTGCGACTGAGGCTCTGCAACAGGGCGTTGCTGCTGCGCGCCAGGGCCTGAATGTCGCCCAGGGTCGATTGCACCGCGCTGAGCGTTGTCTCCAGCTGACCGGTGGCGCGTTCGACCCTGGCCTCCAGGGCGCCGGCCCGGCCCTCGAGGTCACGTTCGAGGCTGTTGGCCAGCCGTTCGCCGCTGCCCAGGGTGCGGTCCAGCTGATCCAGCGAGCGGGGCATGCGTTGCTCCACCAGCCTGGCGCTGCTGCTGAGCACCTTCTGCAGGGGAATGCGGCTGGCGGCCAGATCCTTGAGCAGGCTGGCCATGCTGGGGCTGGCCTCATAGATCAGGGTTTCGCCCTGGGCGGCGGGCCCTCGACGGTCGAGATCGTGCAGGTCGGGGGTGATGGCGATGTAAGGGCTGCTGAGCAGATCGTCCTGCGCCAGGGCGGCCCGACTGTGGGGTCCGATCATCGCCTGCTGGGCTTTGGCCACCTGCAGGGTCACCTGCACCTGGGCGTCGTTGAGCAGGTGGATCCGTTGCACCTGGCCCACCGGGTACCCCGAGATCATCACCGGCATGCCCGCTTTGAGCCGGGCGGCGCTGTAGGTGCGAAAACTGAGTTCCAGGCTGGGTGACCACCAGTTGCGCGGGGCGCCCATGCCCGCCACCAGCAGCAGCAGCAGCAGCAGGCTGCCCCCGAGCCAGCCCCGATGTTCGAGTTCGGCCTCGTGCAGGGTCCTGCGGTTGCGCGTCATGGCACGAGCCCCCTTCCAGCGATCAGGGGGGTGATCAGCAACGCCCAGCCCAGGTCGAGCACCAGCACCACCGCCAGGCTGATGCTGATCGCCCGTGACAGGCCTGCCGTCGGCGGCAGGCCGCGGCGGCGGGCCCGGGCCCCCTGGTCGAGGGCGATCCACAGGGTCAGACCCGCAAACACCGCGGTCTTGAGCAGGCTGAAACCCAGCAACAGCGGATCCAGGTTGCCCACCAGAAAGCGCAGTTCATCGAGGCTGTCGAGCTCGGGCCGGGTCAGCATCGCCGCCATCAGCGCGGCGGCCAGCATGTAGGGCAGCTGGGCCAGGGCGCTGAAGATCAGGCCGCCGGCCTGCTGGCGCCAGACAAGCCGCAACCGGTGCGCCCGGCGCCGGGCGAACCGCGCCCCCAGCCTGATCATCAGCGGGCCGTCGCGCAGCAGCAACAGCAGGCTGATGAGCACCGGTGCCACCAGGGTTGTGGTCCTTACCGACAGCACCTGCACACTGACGTTGGCCACCTGTTCGAGGGAGCCGGCCAGCAGCTGGATGAAGCCCATGCTCACGGCGGCGCCGGCGAGCATGGCCAGGCCCACGTTGCCGAAGTCCAGTCGGTTCAGCCTGCGGATCATCACCGGTTACCGCCCGCCGCCAGGATGGCAGCACTGTGAGGCCTCGGCACGGGGAAGCTCTGATGAGTCGGTTGCGCGTGGGGGTCGCCGGACCGGTGGGCTCGGGTAAGACCGCCCTGGTTGAAGCCCTCTGCCGCCGGTTGCGGGATCGCCTGCAACTGGCGGTGGTGACCAACGACATCTACACCCAGGAGGACGCCCAGTTCCTCACCCGTGCCGGGGCCCTCGAGCCTGAGCGCATCCGGGGGGTGGAGACGGGAGGTTGTCCCCACACCGCCATCCGCGAAGACTGCTCGATCAACCGGGCCGCCGTTGCCGAGCTGGAGGCCGCCTTTCCCGCTCTCGACCTGGTGCTGGTCGAAAGCGGCGGCGACAACCTCGCGGCCAGCTTCAGCCCCGAGCTGGTGGATCTCTGCATCTACGTCATTGATGTGGCGGCCGGCGACAAGATTCCGCGCAAGGGCGGACCGGGCATCACGCGCTCGGATCTGCTGGTGATCAACAAGATCGATCTGGCGCCGCTGGTCGGGGCCAGCCTGGCGGTGATGGAGCACGACACCGTGCGCATGCGTGGGGCAAGGCCCTGGTGCTTCACCAACATCCGCAGCGGTGAGGGCCTGGACCAGGTCGAAGCGTTTTTGCTGCGCCAGTTGCCTGATCAAGGGCCGGAACAGTAGCAACGGCGACAGCATTAACTCGCCAAATGGTTGCCCCAAAACCCGGGCAGCCCCAGCTAAGGGCCCAGTTGGAAAAACGGTGTCAACAGCTACCAGTTGTTGGGCAGTGCACTCGATACGTTCCAGCCACCGCTCCTCAGCGGCAGCTCATCTTGTGTTTTGCACCCCATGACGTTTCCCCTGAAGCGGAAGTCAGTTCTGCCCCTGGTTGGCGGCGCCACGCTTCTGGCCACCTCTCTGTCGCTGGTCGCCTGCGGCGGTGGTGATCAGGCCGGCGGCAAGTTTGACGGCGAAGTGAAGGTGGGCATCCTTCACTCCCGCTCGGGCACCATGGCCATCTCCGAGAACACGGTGGCCGAAGCCGAGCTGATGGCCATCGATGAGATCAATGCCAAAGGTGGCATCACCATCGACGGCAAGAAGCTCAAGATCGTTCCCGTCGAGGAAGACGGTGCCTCCGATTGGCCCACCTTCGCTGAGAAAGCGAAGAAACTGATCGACCAGGATCAGGTCTCCGTGGTCTTCGGTGGCTGGACCTCAGCCAGCCGCAAGGCGATGCTGCCGGTGTTCGAAGCCAAGGATCACTTCCTCTTCTACCCGATTCAGTACGAGGGTCAGGAGTGCTCCAAGAACATCTTCTACAGCGGTGCTGCCCCCAACCAGCAGGCCGAGCCTGCCGTTGACTGGCTGCTCAAGAACAAGGGCAAGGACTTCTTCCTGGTCGGTTCGGATTACGTCTATCCGCGTACCGCCAACACCATCATGAAGGAGCAGCTCAAGGCGAGCGGCGGCAAGGTGGTGGGCGAGGACTACCTGCCCCTGGGTAACACCGAGGTGGCTCCCATCATCGCCAAGATCAAGCAGGCCCTGCCCAAGGGTGGTGTGATCGTCAACACCCTCAACGGTGACAGCAATGTGGCCTTCTTCAAGCAGATGAAGGCTGCCGGCATCACCCCGGCCAACGGGTACTCGATCATGAGCTTCTCGATCGCCGAAGAGGAGATCGCTGCCATCGGTCCTGAGTATCTCGAGGGCACCTATGCCGCCTGGAACTTCTTCCAGAGCCTCGACACCCCTGCCTCCAAGGAGTTCACCAAGAACTTCAAGGCCAAGTACGGCGACAAGCGGGTCACCAACGACCCCGCTGAAGCCGCTTACATGATGGTCTACCTGTGGGCTGCTGCCGCCGAGAAGGCGAACAGCGTTGATGACAACAAGGTGCGCGAAGCCCTGATCGGCGTGAGCTTCGATGCTCCCGAAGGCAAGGTGACCGTGATGCCCAACCACCACGTCGAGAAGCGCGTGCTGATCGGTGAGGTGCAGAAGGACGGCATGTTCAAGATTCTCGAGGACAAGGGCTTCGTCAAGCCAGTGGCCTGGAACCAGTTCGTGCCGGAAACCAAGGGTTACACCTGCGACTGGACGCTGAAGCGTCCGGACGCCGGCAAGTTCAAGATGTGATCACAGGCTCAGCGATTGCATTCATGCAATCAGATTGAGTTGTCTCAGGGGGGATCTTGATCCCCCCTTTTTCTCTTTTGCCGGTCCTGATGGATCTTCTCTACGACACACTCTTCAACGGCCTGGCGATCGGTTCGGTTCTTGTCCTTGCAGCTCTCGGACTAGCCGTCGTCTTCGGTCTGATGGGTGTCATCAACATGGCCCATGGCGAGTTGATGATGCTCGGTGCCTACACGACCTTTGTGGTTCAGAACCTGTTCAAGGACGGGCCGCTGGAGGCGCTGTTTCCGCTTTACATCCTGATTGCGATTCCCGTCGCATTCGTGGTCAGCGGTCTGGCCGGTCTGCTCCTGGAAAAGACCGTGATCCGCAGGCTCTACGGCCGCCCGCTCGAGACCCTGCTGGCGACCTGGGGGGTCAGCCTGATCCTGCAGCAGTTCGTGCGCTCGGTCAGCAGTGCCTTCGCCATCGGCCTGGTGGTGGCGGTGGCCCTCGGCCTGTTGCTGCCCCGCTTCACCCCGGCCGCGCTGTGGCAACGGCGCTGGAGCCCTTTGCTGGGGGTCGGCACCTGGGTGGTTTCAGGCCTGGTCGGCATCGGCCTGGCTTCGGCCCTCGGCGAGGTGCGTGCCCTGGATCAACCCTGGTTCAGCGCCCGCAACATCGACGTGACCGCCCCCGAATGGCTGCGCGGTGCCGTTGATCTGGGCGCACTCAACATGCCCACAGCCCGTCTGTTCATCATCGCGTTGACGGCGCTTGCCCTGGCCGGCGTCATCTGGTTTCTGCAGAAGAGCGTCTGGGGGATGCGCATCCGCGCTGTCACCCAGAACCGATCCATGAGTGATTGCCTCGGCATCCCCACCGAAACCGTCGATGCCCTCACGTTTCTGGTGGGCTCCGGCCTGGCTGGTGTGGCCGGCGTGGCGGTCACCCTGCTCGGTTCGGTCGGCCCGAACCTGGGCGGCAATTACATCGTCGACTGCTTCATGGTGGTGGTCCTCGGTGGTGTCGGCAAGCTGGTTGGCACCGTGGTGGCGGCCCTGGGCATCGGCGTGCTCAGTTACATCGTCGGTTCCGGTTCACTGCTGTTGGTGTGGCCGACGATGCCGCCTGCGATCAACGAGCTGGTGACGTTCTTTGCCACCACCTCCATGGCCAAGGTGCTCGTGTTTGCGCTGATCGTCGTCTTCCTGCAGTTCAGGCCAGCCGGTCTGTTCCCGCAGAAAGGCCGCCTGGTGGAGGCCTGATCCATGGCTGATCTCGTCTCGAGCCGCAACCTCAGGCGCAGTCTTCCCTGGCTGCTGATCGTGATCGCGGCCCTTGTGCTGCCGGCTGTGCTGCCGCCCTTCAGGCTCAACCTGCTGGGTCGCTTCCTCTCGCTCGGCATCGTTGCCCTGGGCATCGATCTGATCTGGGGCTTCACCGGGCTGCTCAGCCTGGGTCAGGGCATCTTTTTTGCCCTCGGCGGCTATGCCCTGGGCATGCATCTGCAATTGAGTTCGCTCGCCCCGGGGGAGCTGCCCGAATTCTTCGGCCTCTATGGCGTCAAGGTTCTGCCGGCGTTCTGGCAGCCCTTCACCTCGCCCCTGTTCACCCTGCTGTGCATCTGGGTGTTGCCGGCGCTGGTGGCAGGGGTGCTCGGTTATCTGGTGTTCCGCAACCGCATCAAGGGGGTCTATTTCTCGATCCTGACCCAGGCGGCCCTGCTGGTCTTCTTCAACTTCTTCAACGGCCAGCAGAAGTTGATCAACGGCACCAACGGTCTCAAGACCGACACGGCCCGTCTGTTCGGCGAACTCGTCGGCAGCGATGCCATGCAGCGCAATCTGTTCTGGCTCACGGTGCTGTTGGTGGTCGGTGCCTATCTGCTCAGCCGCTGGTTGACCCGAGGCCGCTTTGGCGACGCCCTGATCGCGATCCGCGATGACGAGCCCAGGCTCCGCTTCACCGGCTACAACACGACTGTCTACAAGACCCTGGTGTTTGCTGTGGCCGGCGCCATGGCCGGGGTGAGCGGTGCTCTTTACACGGTGCAGTCAGGCATCGTCAGCCCGCAGTACATGGCCGTGCCCTTCTCGATCGAGATGGTCATCTGGGTGGCGGTGGGGGGGCGCGGCACCCTGATCGGCGCCGTGCTCGGAGCTGTGCTGATCAATTACGCCAAGAGCCTTGTCAGTGAGGCTCTGCCCGAAACCTGGCTGTTCATTCAGGGGGGTCTGTTCCTGCTGGTGGTCACAGCCCTGCCCGATGGCCTGGTGGGTTGGTGGCGCGGTGGTGGTCCAGGTCGGATCGGCGCCATGTTCAGTCCGCCCCCGGCTGTGGCCACCTATCCCGATCTGGAGCTGGATCCCGCTGTGCAGGCCGAACGGGCCAAGCTTGAAGGAGGCGCCCAATGAACGCCGTCAACTCCACCACCCATGCGGCGATGGCTCCACTGCTGGAGCTGCGTGGTGTCAGCGTGTCGTTTGATGGCTTCTGGGCCCTCAACGATCTCAACCTGCGGTTGGTGCCCGGTGACCTGCGGGCCGTGATCGGTCCCAACGGGGCAGGCAAGACCACCTTTCTGGATGTGATCACCGGCAAGGTGCGTCCCACCAAGGGCGACGTGCTATTCAAAGGCCGCTCGCTGGTCGGCATCGCCGAGCACCGCATCGCCCGCCTGGGCATCGGCCGCAAGTTCCAGACGCCACGGGTGATCCAGAACCTCAGCGTGCGGCGCAATCTGGAACTGGCGGTCAAGGGCAGCCACGATCCGCTCACCCTGCTGTTCGGCAGTCTCAGCCATCCGCAACGACAGCGGGTGCAGGAGCTGCTGGCGGTGGTTGGCCTCGAGGCCCATGTCGCCCAGCAGGCCGGCAGCCTCTCCCACGGCCAGAAGCAGTGGCTCGAGATCGCCATGTTGCTGGCGCAGGATCCTGAGTTGCTGCTGGTCGACGAACCGGTGGCAGGGCTCTCCGATGAGGAAACCGAGCTCACCGGCAAGCTGCTGCGCAGCCTGGCGGGTGATCACACCGTGCTGGTGATCGAACACGACATGGATTTCATTCGGGAACTCCAGGCCCCGGTCACCGTGCTGCACGAGGGCCACGTGCTCTGCGAAGGCCCCATGGATGTGGTGCAGAACGATCCGCGGGTGATCGAGGTCTATCTGGGCACTGAAACCGATGGGGAATTCCAACCATGACTGACTCTGTTCTGCAGGTCAGCGGGCTCAACGTCTACTACGGCGAGAGCCATATCCTGCGCAACGTCGACCTCTCGATTGCGCCGGGTCAGATGGCCTGCCTGGTCGGTCTCAACGGGGTCGGCAAGACCACCCTGCTCAAGACGATCATCGGCCTGCTGCGCCAGCGCAGCGGCAGCGTGCGGTTGGCCGGCGAAGACATTTCGACGCAGCCACCCCACCGCCGCGCCCGGGGTGGCATCGGCTATGTGCCCCAGGGCCGCGAGATCATTCCCCAGCTCACGGTGCGCGAAAACCTGCAGCTGGGCCTCGAGGCATTGCCGGGGGGGCTGGCGCGCAACCGCCGTATCGACCCGCTGGTGTTCGAGCTGTTTCCCGTGCTCGAGACGTTTCTGAACCGCCGCGGGGGTGACCTCTCGGGAGGTCAGCAGCAGCAGCTGGCCATCGCCCGCGCCCTGCTTGGGCAGCCGCGCCTGCTGTTGCTGGATGAGCCCACCGAAGGAATCCAGCCTTCGGTTGTGCTCGACATCCAGCGGGCCGTGGCGCGCATTCTCAAGGAGACCTCGATCGCGGTGCTGCTGGTGGAGCACCACGCCAGCTTCGTGCGCCAGTCCGACTGGTACTACGCCATGCAGAAAGGGGGAGTGGTGGCTAGCGGCGCCACCCGCGATCTCAGCCCTGAGATGTTGCAGCGCTTCCTGAGCGTCTGAACCCGTCTGCTCTCAGCAGGTCCCTCGATCAACGTCTGTGACCGGACCCGCCTGGCTGTTGCAGCGCGCGGGTTCTTTTGGTATGTGTTGGGTCGTTCTCGATCCCGATCGTGCGTCTGATTTCCGCTTCCTGCCTGTCTGCCGGTCTGGCTGCCGGCCTTGCCGTGGCGTCTGCGGCTCCCGTTCTCGCCCAGGGCCGTTGCGAGTTTCTGCAGCCGGTCGGTGGCAACGGCGTGACGCCGATCATCACCAAGACGATCAGCGTGGCCAACCCGTTCGGTCGTCCCAACTGGAACACCGACTTTTACGTCACCAAGCCCTACAACAGCTACAAATTCTTCTTCACCGCGAACTCCTCGGTGAGCGCGACCTATCCGGTCGAGGGTTATCTCAAGTTCACCGATGGCAGCAACATGCAGGTGATCAACGATCCCTCCTTTGCGCCGCCGATGGGCACCGGCAAGATGTGGGGTCCGTTCCCGGCCTATCCCGGCAAGACGGTGACCCAGCTGAACTTCAAGATCGGCGCCACCGCCGATCAGGCGGCCACGGGCTTCACCTATCGCATCTCCACCCAGGGCTGCTTCTGAGCGCCATCACTGGCGCCGTCTGACTCCAGCAGTCGGCGCCAGAACCGTTCAGCCTCAGTGGCGCCGATCGCGACCAGCGTTGCGGGCTCCTGGCCATCGCTGCGGCACAGGCCGTGGATCGGCCTGCAGCCCAGGCTGTTGAGCAGCAGGGCCCCATCGCTGCGGCGGAGTGCCTCGGTGCTGATCGCCGCCTCGATGGCGACCCCCAGGTCGAGAGCCCTCTGGCGCATGATTCCGGGCAGGCAGCCGCTTGCCACCGGCGGTGTGAGCCAGCGGCCATCCAGCCGAATCAGCAGATTGGCGCTGCTGGCGCAGCACAGACCGCCGGCACTGCTGGTCAGCAGGGCGTCGTCGGCGCCCGCTTCGCGGGCCTGGCGTCGGGCGATCAGGGCGCTGCCGTAGGCAAAGGTCTTGCAACGGCTCAGCAGGCTCGTGGCCTGGCGCATCTCGGTGGCACTGACGATCACGCGCACCGGCGCAAAGCGGGGCTCTGCGCTGCTCAGCTGCAGCCAGCACAACGCCCCGTCGGGTGCATCGGGGGCGATCGGCTCCAGCCCGCGTGCACTGCTGCCGCGACACCAGTTGAGCCGCAGCGCACCGCTGTCGATGCCGCTGCGGCTGATCGCTTCGCCTGCCAGCGGCGCGATCAGCGCTTTGCCAGGGGGTGCCGGCAACCCCAGCAGGGTCGCCCCCTGGTGCCAGCGCTCCAGATGGGCGCCCAGCAGCCGGGGCCTGCCGCCCTGCACCAGCACGGTTTCAAACACCCCTTCGGCCAGCAGCAGGCCGCGGGCATCGGCGGGCAGGGCCAGAGCGCCAGGCGCTCCCCAGCGGCCATCGGGCCCGCCTCGGTTGATCCAAGCGATGCTCGGTGCGCCGGGGCTCATGCCAGGGCCTGCAGCAGGGGCTTCAGTTTCCAGCCCATCTCCTCGGCTTCGGCGTCGGGGTCCGAATCGGCGACGATGCCGCAACCCGCATGGGCCCTAAGGGTGCGGTCCTTGAGCATCAGCGACCGAATGATGATGTTGCTGTCCAAGCTGCCATCGCCGCCCAGGCGAAACAAGGAGCCGCAGTAGGGACCCCGCGGCACCGGTTCCAGTTCTCCCAGGCGCTGGCAGGCCCTGATCTTGGGCGCGCCGCTGATCGATCCCCCCGGCCAGCAGGCCCGCAGCAGGGCGGCATTGCTGATGCCCTCCCGCAGCTGTCCCTCGATGACCGAGGTCAGGTGGTGCACCTGGCGGTAGCTCTCCAGTCCCACCAGCTGGGGCACCTGGATCGACCCCGGTCGGCTGACCCGCCCCAGGTCGTTGCGCAGCAGGTCGACGATCATCACGTTTTCGGCCCGATCCTTGGGGCTGCTCACCAGGTCGGCTGCTGCTTCAGCATCCACCTCGGGATCGTCGCTGCGGGGCCGGGTGCCCTTGATCGGCCGGGTTTCGACCTGGCCTCTGGCATCGCGCCGCAGAAAACGCTCCGGTGAGCTGCACAGCACCGCTTCGCCGCGGGCCGCGCCGCTGCCGATCGCCAGGCCTGCAAACGGTGCCGGGCACTGCCGGCGCAGCCGGCCGTAGAGCGCCAGGGCCGAGGCCGCACCTGCCGTCGATCCCTGCGGCAGGGCGGTCTCACAGCAGGCGGTGAGGTTGGCCTGAAACAGGTCGCCGGCGGCGATCCAGCGGCGGATCTGTGCGACCTGCCCGGCAAAGCGCACGGGGCTGGTGTGCCAGTGCCACTGCTCCAGCGGCAGCCTGGGGGCAGTGGGCAGCTCTGTGGTGGCCGGCCAGCCCGTGGGCAGGGCCGCCAGCAGCGCCGCCAGCCGGGTCGCCAGGTTCTCAGTCGGGTCGGTGTTGACCCGCTTTGGAGAGTGCGCGAGCCAGAGCTGCTGCTGCTGCAGGTCAAACACCAGCTCATGGCTGTAGTGGGCCGCCCACAGCACAGCCATGGCCGGCTCCTGCCAGTGGTCGCCGGATTCAACCCAGGCCCCCGCCTCATAACTCAGCCAGCCCATCCAGCTGCCGCCGGTGCGGTTGAGCTCGGTCTCGAGCCTGGCCAGGGCCTTGAAGGGATCCTGGTCCTGGCCTGAGCCGGGCAGCCCCCGGCAGCAGACGCTCTGCACCGGCCGGAACCCCAGCCGTGCCCAGCGGCCCAGGTCGCTGCCGTCGCCATCGAGCCAGACCAGGCCCTCGGCTCCCTGGTCTGCGGCAACGGCCGACACCACCAGCCAGGGATCGCGCCAGGGCAGCGCGAGCCGGTGGGTGTGGTCAGCGGCCATGGCTGCTGGCCAGATCCCGCCGGCCCGCCTCGATCAGGGCTGCATCACGGATGCGGCAGCTGTCGCACACACCGCAGGGCGCATCGCCGCCGCTGTAACAGCTCCAGGTGGCTTCGATCGGCACCCCCAGGCGCAGGGCCTGCTGCACGATCTCGGTCTTGCTCCAGTGCACCAGCGGCGCCCACAGCTCGGTGGCGTGGCCCTGCCGGCCGGCCTTGCTGCTCAGGCCGGCGAGCTGTTGAAACACCGCCAGGTAGTCGGGCCGGCAGTCGGGGTACCCCGAATAGTCGACGGCGTTGACGCCGAGCACCAGCCGCGTGGCGCCCCGGGCTTCGGCCAGGCTGAGACCCAGGGCGATGAACACCGTGTTGCGTCCGGGCACGTAGGTGCTGGGGATCACACCCGGCTCCGGCCCTGCCGTGGGCACGGTGATGGCGCTGTCGGTCAGGGCCGAGCCACCCCAGGCCCCCAGGTTCACGCTCAAAATGTGGTGCTCTGCAATGCCGAGGGCGGCGGCCACAGTGGCGGCGGCCTGAAGCTCGCGCCGGTGGCGCTGGCCGTAGTCGAGCGACAGGGCGATCACCCCATGGCCCGCCTCGAGCGCCAGGGCGGCGGCGGTGGCCGAATCGAGCCCGCCCGAGAGCAGGGCGATCGCGAGTGGCCGGGTCGGCTGGGGGTCAGGGGCGGTCATGGCCCAAGGCTGGCAGATCCGATCAACATGGGGCGACTCCCGCTCCGGCCCCCATGGCGTTGATCCGGCCCCTTGTCGTTGCTGCCGCCAGCGTGGCCATGGGGTTGGTGGCCCTGCCGGTCGCCGCGATTCCGCGTCTCGACCTGTCGCCCTATCCCGCCCCTGCCGCTGGTGAGCGCCGCTGGGTGATCCAGTTGCCCGGGGTGCTGCCCCCCACCCGGGATCCGGCGCTCTCGCCCGATCCTCGGGAGTGGCGGGTGCAGTTGATCGTCGGTCAGACGGTTCTGATCGACTGCAACCAGCACGCCTTTGCAGGCCGGATACGGCACTGGCGCCTCAGCAAGGACGCCCCGATGCTGTTTCGCGTCGATGCCGTGGGCCCCCTGGTGTCGACCCGGATGGCCTGCCCACCCGACCAGCCCCGCCGGCAGACCTTCGTGACCATGGCGGGCAAGCCCTATGTGGTGCCCTACGAGGTGAGCCGGCCGATCGTGGTTGATGCCCCTGCGGCGCTGCAGGTGCGTTGGCGGTTGTGGAAGGCCGAGCGCGAGGCACGCGAGGCCCAGGCGCTCTGAGGAGATCACCAGCGCGGGGGGCTAGCGGATCGCCAGCCACTTGTGGGTCTGCAGGCTCAGGCGCCAGGCGGGGTGATGACGCACATGGCCGAGGGCCAGCCGAAGGCCTTCAGGGTTCTCCCAGGCTGGCTGCAGCAGCAGCGCTGGGGCTGCGTTCCCGGCGTTGGTGCGCAGCGCGCTGGCCTGTTCGGCCATGGTCTCGGCGAAAACCAGGTCGGCGTCGCAGCTCACCACCACCTTCAGTTCATGGCAGTGCTGCAGCAGCGCCTCGCGCGGGGGGTTGTGGCGTTTGGGCGACAGGGTGATCCAGTGGAAGCGACCGCTCAGGGGGTCGACACCGCTGGTTTCCAGGTGCAGGGGCAGGCCGCTTTGCGCCAGGGCTGTGCAGAGGGGGCCCAGGTCGTGGTGCAGGGGCTCTCCCCCGGTGATCACCACAAAGGTCGCCCCACCCGCGGCCGCCGCCTGCGACGCGACCAGCAGGGCCTTCAGGCTCTGCCGGGGGTGGCCGTCGCTGGGCCACGAGTGCTTGGTGTCGCACCAGCTGCAGCCGACCGTGCATCCCCCGAGACGAATGAAGAAGGCGCTGCGACCCATGTGCAGGCCCTCGCCCTGAAGGGAGCAGAAGGTTTCCACGACGGGCAGGGTGACGTCGGGCAGGCCCTCGCTTGATGCTGCGTTGTCTGAGCTCACACGCTTCATGGTTGAACTTTAACGAGCAAGCGCATCACGTCCGGTTCTGCAGCAGATCAGAGCGTCATGTTCGTGGCTTGAAGATGTGTCTGGTCGACGATCTGTGTTGTTGTGCGTCGTGCTTCAGCTTGCTGCAAAGGTGCTTGAAAACTGATTGCTTCCAGGTCTGTTCTGTGGAGGCTGATTAAACCGGAGCGGGGATTCCCCCGTTCATCTGTCAATGCATCTTGTTATGACCAAACTCACGATTCTTGCTGATCATCAACTCGAGGCCATCAGTGGTGGCAATGGCCGTCGCTGGGGTGGTTCGTCCTCCTCGTTCTCTTCGGTGTTCAGCATGGCCAGCTACGAAAACACGCTGCGACAGTCCAATCTGGCGACCAACGTTGTTGTCGGTGGCGGCCGTAACAGCTTCGCTGGAGTGATCAACGAACAGAGCAATCTGGCCTTCCAGTCGATTGCTCAGCTCGGCTGATCTCTGGGCTTGTTTTTGGAGGAGAAGGGCAAACCTTCTCCTCTTCTTTCCATTTTCTTCTTCAGTCATGATCGAACTCACTGAGCTTCAGAGCGAACAGATCTGTGGTGGCCGTTCCGGCCGTGGTGGCATGGAAGTCCGGGGCCGTGGCCGCTCACTGTTGGGTGCGGCGGCTCCTGACACCAGCACCTCCACCACCACATCGCTGAGCAGCGTTCTCAATGTCAATCCGCAGATCAATGTTGCGGTCAACCTGGCGATGTTCAGCAGCAGCATCTTCAACAGCCAGGGCAACGGGTCTGCCCTGGTGGTCGCCTGAGTGGTGCGGCCGACGTCATGACCACAGCTCCATGGCGACGTTGGATGCCGGCTCTGCAGCAGATGCTTGCACTCCGACACGGGTTGCGACGTTGGCCCCTGTCTCAGACCGACCAACACCCCTGCGTGCGGCAGCACGATGAAGAAGACTGCGGCGCCGCCTGCGTCGCCACGGTCTGTGAGGTTCACGGACAGCGGCTGTCGCTGGCGCGGGTGCGGCAGGTGGTGGGCACGACCCAGCACGGCACCACACTGCTGGGGTTGCGGCGGGGAGCCGAGGCCCTCGGCTTTGTGGTGCGTGCCGCCAGGGCCGAGCCGTCATTGCTTGGTGATCTCGAGACCCTGCCGCTGCCCTTGATCTGCCATTGGGATGGCAACCACTGGGTGGTGCTGCATGGCCGTGACCGCGAGGGTCTGCTGCAGGTTGCCGATCCGGCCGTTGGTCTGCGCCAACTCAGCGATGAGGCGTTTGTGAGCCATTGGCGCAATGGCGTGCTGCTGTTGCTCGAACCGGATCCGGCCCGCTGGGCCCGTGATGCCCACAGCGATGATCCCGATGGCCAGGGCGTCTGGGTGTTCGCCCGCTTTCTGAAGCCATTCCAACCCCTGTTGCTGCAGGCCCTGGGCCTGAACCTGGTGATCGGGGTGATGGCGCTGTCGATGCCGCTGTTGCTGCAGGTGCTCACCGACGATGTGCTTGTGCGCGGCGATGGCGGCATGCTTGCCGCCTTGAGCATCGGCCTGTTGCTGTTGTTCGCTCTGCGCAGCGTGTTCAGCTTCATGCAGGGCCTGCTGGTGGGTCACTTTGGTCAGAAGCTGCAGTTGCAGATGGTTCTGCATTACGGCCAGCGCTTGCTGCAGCTGCCGCTCGACTACTTCGAAGGTCGGCGCAGTGGCGAAGTCGTCAGCCGTCTCGATGACATTCAGCAGCTCAATCAGCTGTTCGGAAATCTGGTGCTGGGCTTGCCAAGCCAGCTGTGCATGGCCCTGATCTCGTTGGCCTGGATGCTCAGTTACAGCCTCTGGCTCACCCTTGCCTCGTTGTTGGGATTCATCGCCGTGCTGCTGGCCCAGCTGGCCGTGGTGCCGGCCCTGCAGCGCAAGACCCGCAGCCTGCTGGCCCAGTCGGCCCAGAACCAGGGCTTTCTGGTGGAGCTGTTCCGGGCGTCCTCCCTGCTCAAGAGCACCGAGGCCACCGGTCAGGCCTGGCAGGAGTTGCAACGCAATTTCTCCCGACTGGCCCATCTCTCCTGGGGAACGCAGTTGCTCGATCTCAAGGCGCAGACGGCCACCTCCCTGCTGGGCAGTTGCACCAGCATCCTGCTGCTCTGGTACGGCAGTTCATTTGTGTTGCGTGAGCAGCTCAGCATCGGCCAGCTGCTGGCGTTCAATGGCATGGGGTCCAACGTGCTCGCCTTCCTGGCTGCCCTGGGAGGGCTCTGCCAGGAGATGGTCACCTCCCAGTTGGTGATCCGCAGGCTCAGCGATGTGATGGACCATCCCGTTGAGGATGGCCATGGCCCATCACGCCATGTGGTCACCCTCATGGCCGACGACGACATCGTCTGTGAAGGGCTCGTGTTTCACCATCCGGGCCGCTGCACCCTGATCGATCAGCTGGATCTGCGCCTGCCCGGTGGCAAGGTCACCGCCCTGGTCGGTGAGTCAGGTTGCGGCAAAAGCACCCTCAGCAAACTGATCGCCGGGTTGTACCGACCCCAGTCGGGGGTGATTCGCTATGGCCCTTACAGCAGCGTCGATCTTGATCCGGCCAGCTTGCGTCAGCAGGTGGTGCTGCTGCCCCAGGAGACGACCTTTCTCAATCGCACCATCTTCGAGAACTTCGTCTTCACCCATCCGGGTATTCGCTTTGAGCAGGTGCAGCAGCTCTGCGCTCTCACCCTGGCTGACGACTTCATCCGGGAGCTGCCCGACGGTTATCAGACCGTGCTGGGTGAGTTCGGGGTCAACCTCTCGGGCGGCCAGCGCCAGCGACTGGCCCTGGCCAGGGCCCTGGTCGGCGATCCGGCGGTGTTGATCCTCGATGAATCGACCTCCGCTCTCGATCCGGTGCTTGAGGGCCGTCTGATCGAACGGTTGTTCGACCATCGTCGTGGTGCCACCACGCTGATGATCAGCCATCGACCCGGACTGATTCTTCGTTGTGACTGGATCGTCTACCTCGAGCGCGGTCAGGTGCGAGCCCAGAACACTCCTGGGCAGCTGCGCGCCACGCCCGGTGTGGCTCCGTTTCTTCAACCTGCCGGATCAGCGTCATGACCGATCAACTGCCGGCGCTGCTGCTGCCCGCCAGCGCCGAGGATGTGTTTCCCGATCTCTCCCGACCGCTGCGCCGGCTTGGCTGGCAGCTCCTGGCTGCCGTGAGCGTCAGTGCGGTGGCTGGGGTGTTCTGGCCGTTCCATGAGACGGTTCGCGCCACGGGTCTGGTACGGCCCTCCGGCGAGAACACCCAGGTTCAGAGCCTGCTGGGGGGCAGTGTCGAGCGGGTCACGGTACGGGCCAACCAACAGGTGCGTGCCGGGCAGGTGCTCGCTGTGCTCGACCGCCGTGGTCTGCAGGATCAACGCCGGCAGCTGCGCGGCGAACTGGCAACCCTCGAGCGTCAACGCCTGCAGAGCAGCCAACGCCGAGCTGCCCTGGCGGCCCAGCTCGCCGCCCTGCAGCAACTCAATCGAGCTGCCCTGAGTTCCTCCAGGCGGTCGGTGGATCAGGCCCGCGCCATGCTGGTCTTCAGCCGTTCCGAATGGACGCGCTACAGCCAGCTGCAGCGCAGTGGTGCCGTTCCCCGCAGCCTTGTCGACGAGAAACAGGTCCGCAATCTGGTCAGTGCGGCCGAGTTGCAGCGCGCTGTACAGGGTGTTGCTGAACAACAGGCCCGTGGCCTGCACGAGCTGGCCCGTCTGCGCGAGTACCTCGCTCAGGTGCAGGCTGCGGCAGAAGACCAGACCCGCCAGGTGGCTGATCGCCGCACCCGTCTTCAGGAGGTCGAGCGTCAGTTGGCCCAGAGCCTGATCCGCGCTCCGCTGGCTGGTTCCGTTGTTTCCACCAGCCTCAGGCATCGTCAGCAGGTGGTCCGTCCAGGAGAGGTGGTGGCGTCCATCGCTCCTGCCGGTCGACCCTTTGAAGTCAAGTTGTCGGTGCGTGACCGTCAGGTGAGTCAGCTGCGTCCCGGCCAGCGGGCCACCGTCCAGGTGCTGGGTTGTTCACGCGCTGAATTCGGTGTTCTGCCTGCGGTGGTTCAGGCGATCTCGGCCGACACCCTGGGCCCGGGGCGCTATGAGGTTTCGCTGCGTCCGGAGGCCACGCGTCTCTCCCGTGGAGGGCGTTTCTGCAACCTGCGACAGGGCATGGAAGTCAGCGGTGATGTGATGACCAGGCATACCACCTTTGGTCGTTATCTTCTCAACAAACTGCAGCTTGCCGGTTGATGCTGCAGTCGTGATGCAGTGGCTCAGCATTGTCTCGTCGTCTGGGCTGGATCTCCATAGCTTTCGCTTGCGTTTCACGCCCAGACACCATGCGACATCTGGTCACGGGTGGAGCCGGATTCATCGGTTCCCATCTGATTGACACCTTGCTCAGGACGGAGGGCGATTCTGTTGTCTGTCTGGATAATTTCCAGACCGGTCATCAACGTAACATTGCTCACCTGATCCGTGATCCGCGATTTGAACTTGTCAGGCACGATGTACGTGATCCGATTGTGATCGAAGCCGATCAGGTCTGGCATCTTGCCTGTCCTGCATCGCCGCCCCAGTACCAGAAGAATCCGATTGCAACCATCAAGACCAACGTGTTGGGAACGCTCAACATGCTGGGTTTGGCCAGGCGTTGTGGAGCTCGCTTCCTGCTGGCATCCACCAGTGAAATCTATGGTGACCCGCTGGTCACACCGCAGTCTGAGACCTATCTGGGCAATGTCAGCTGCACCGGTCCCAGGGCCTGTTACGACGAGGGCAAGCGCATCGCTGAAACCCTTGTCTATGACTACAAGAGGGTGCATGGCCTCGAGGTGCGGGTGGCGCGTATCTTCAACACCTATGGCCCGCGAATGGCAGCCGATGACGGCCGCGTGGTGACCAATTTCATTCGCCAGGCTCTGGCGCATGAACCGCTCACCGTTTATGGCGATGGCGTGCAGACTCGCTCCTTCTGTTTTGTTGATGATCTTGTTGCAGGGCTGAAGGCGCTGATGCAGTCGTCCTGTGAACAGCCGGTCAATCTGGGCAATCCAACAGAGCTCAGCGTTGCCGCGCTGGCGGCCTTGATCCGGGATCGCCTGTGTCCGGGTCTGCAGCTCGATCGGCGCCCATTGCCGCTGGATGACCCCCGCCAGCGCCGGCCCGACATCAGTCGGGCCCTCAAGGAGCTGGGCTGGCGGCCGCAGATCTCCCTCGAGGAGGGTCTAGAGCGCACGATCGCAGCCTTCGAGATGGGCTCTGCTGATGCAATCGGCACGTCGTCCAATCCACTGCAATCGGCGGTGGTGCCCCGCAGCTGAGCGTTTCAGGTTTTGCGTTGTCTTTGTTGCATCTGAGCGCTCATTGCGTTGCGCTTGTTGTTTTTCAGTTTTTCCATTCTTCGGCAATTTTCAACCATGGTTCAAACCATCTGCTGTATCGGTGCGGGCTATGTCGGTGGCCCCTCCATGGCGGTCATGGCCGATCGCTGCCCCGGCCTCGACATCACGGTCGTCGATCTCGATCAGCAACGCATCGATGCCTGGAACAATCTGGGGCGCGGGTCGCTGCCTGTGTATGAGCCCGGGCTCGAAGCGGTGCTCAGCCGGGTGGCGGGTCGCAACCTGCGCTTCAGCACCGATGTGGCCGGCGCGATCCGCAAGGCCGACATGGTGTTTCTGTCGGTCAACACCCCCACCAAGCGCAATGGCCATGGAGCCGGGCAGGCGGCTGATCTGACCTACATCGAGAAGGCCGCTCGCCAGGTGGCCGATGAGGCGCGGGGCAGCACCATCGTTGTGGAACGCTCGACCTTGCCGGTGCGCACCGCCGATGTGCTGCATCGCATCTTTGCCAATGCACCGGGGGCTCGCTTCGAGGTGCTCTCGAACCCGGAGTTCATGGCCGAAGGTACGGCCATCAGTGATCTCGAGTGCCCCGATCGGGTGTTGCTCGGCGGCAACTGCGAGAGCTCACTCGACGATCTGCAAGGGATCTATGCCCAATGGGTCAGCCCCGAACGCATCATCCGCACCAACCTCTGGTCATCGGAGCTGGCCAAGCTGACCGCCAATGCGTTTCTGGCCCAACGCATCAGTTCGATCAACAGCATCGCCGCCGTCTGCGAGCAGACCGGTGCCGATGTCGACCAGGTGCGTCAGGCGATCGGCAGCGATTCGAGGCTCGGCCATCATTTTCTCAAGCCTGGGCCGGGTTTCGGCGGCAGCTGCTTCCGCAAGGATCTGCTCAATCTGATCTACCTGGCCGACCATTACGGGCTGACGCCTGTGGCCAACTACTGGCGTTCGGTTGTGGAGATGAACGACTGGGCGCAGCAGCGTCTGGCTCGCATGATCGTGCGGCAGCTGTTCGGCACCCTGCGCGACAAAACGATCGCCATTCTGGGGTTCGCCTTCAAGGCCGACACCAACGACACCCGCGAAAGTCCGGCCATCGCCATCTGCACAGAACTGCTGCGCGAGGGCGCCCACCTGGCGATTCATGACCCTTGTGTCTCTGAGCAGGCCGTGCAGCAGGCGCTGGCTGAGCGCCAGGCCGGTTCTCCCCAGGCCGGTGCCGGTCAGGGCAGCTTCCAGGTGCAGCATCGGCTTGAGGCGGTGTTTGACGATGCCGATGCGGTGGTGTTGCTCACCGACTGGGCCGAGTATGGCGAGCTCGACTGGTCGCGGCTGGCCCCGCGCATGCGCCGGCCGGGGTGGGTGTTTGACACCCGCCGGGGCACCGACCTGGCTGCGGCCCGGGCCTGTGGTCTGGAGACCTGGGCGATCGGCAGCGGGGAGCAGCTCTGATGGCGACGATTCTGGTGACCGGCGGCGCCGGTTATGTGGGATCCCATGTGATCCCCGGGCTGCAGCAGCGGGGCCATCGCGTGGTTGTCTTCGACAACTTCAGCCGCGGGCATCGCGCCACCGTTGAACAGCTTGGCGTCAGCGTTGAAGAGGGCGACCTTCAGGACACCCAGGCCCTGAAACAGCTGTTCCAACGGCATGCCTTTGCGGCGATTCTGCATTTTGCGGCCCTCGCCTACGTGGGCGAGTCAGCCCACATTCCGGATGCCTACTACCGGGTCAATACCGCAGGCACGCTCAACCTGGTGCAGCAGTCCATGGCTGCCGCAACCGCGCAGCCGCCGCCGCTGGTGTTCTCGTCGAGCTGCGCCGTCTTCGGGGTGCCTGAGCTTCTCCCCCTTGTGGAAGACAGCCCCAAATCGCCGATCAGTGCCTATGGGCGCAGCAAGCTTGCCGCCGAGTGGATCCTGGCCGACATGGGCCGTGCCTATGGCCTGCGCTCGGTGGTGCTGCGTTATTTCAATGCCGCGGGTGCTGATCTCGACCACGGGCTCGGTGAGTTGCATCAACCGGAAACCCATCTGATTCCGCTGGCGATCCGTGCGGCGCGGGATCGTCAGCCGCTTCAGCTCTTCGGCCGTGACTTCGACACACCCGACGGCTCGGCGATCCGTGACTTCGTGCACGTGCGCGATCTGGCCGAGGCCCATCTGCTGGCGCTCGACCATCTGCTGGCCGGTGGCGGCAGCGACCATTTCAACCTGGGCAGCGGCTCTGGCGTGTCGGTGCGCGAGGTGGTGCGCCAGGTCGAGGCGGAGCTCGCCCTTGAGGTGCCGGTGCAGCTGGCCCCTCGCAGAGCTGGCGACCCCCCGGCGCTTGTGAGCGACTCTGCGAAAGCCCGCGACGTTCTGGGCTGGAGACCGCGGCACTCCGATCTGCGCCAGGTCGTGGCCGATGCCGCGGCCTGGGATCAGCGCCAACGCCTGCAGTCAGTCCTGATGAGGGAGGCCACGCATGCCGTCAGCTGAACCGAGCTTTGTGCCGGTGCTCAAGCCCGGTCAGCAGGCCGTCCTGCTGGCCCTGGTGCTGGTCTGGGCGCTGGCCACAGGTCTGTTCTGGGCCTGGTGGTTGCAGCCGGCCCATTGGGCTGGCCTCTGGGGAATGGCCATCAACACGCTGTTGATGGTTGTGGTGACGGCCTTGCCTCTGTGGACGTTCTATTTCGTTGTGCAGATGCAGCGCGTCAATCCGCACTCCGCCTATCCGAACGATCTGCGCCTGGCGATGGTGGTGACCAAGGCGCCTTCTGAGCCCTGGCCGTTGGTGCAGGAGACCCTGGAGGCCATGCTGGCTCAGGATCCGCCCCATGACACCTGGTTGGCGGATGAAGATCCCACTGCTGAGGTGTTGCGCTGGTGTTTGAGCCGTGGCGTGCGGGTGTCCAGCCGACGTGATGCCCCGGCCTATCACAACCTGTCTTGGCCCCGCAGGCGGCGTTGCAAAGAGGGCAACCTCGCCTACTTCTATGACCATTACGGCTACGCGTTGTACGACGTCGTTGTGCAGCTCGACGCTGATCACCGTCCAGATCCCGGCTATCTGCGGGCAATGGCGCAACCGTTTGCAGATCAACGGGTGGGCTACGTCGCGGCCCCTTCGATCTGTGATCGCAATGCGGCCAGCAGTTGGGTGGCGCGGGGCCGCCTCTATGCCGAATCGGTGCTGCACGGACCACTACAGCTTGGTCTCAATGCCGGCTTCGCGCCGTTGTGCATCGGCAGTCACTACGCGGTGCGCACGGCAGCACTCGCTCAGATCGGGGGCCTCGGTCCTGAGCTGGCTGAAGATCACTCGACCACGTTGTTGTTCAACAGCAGTGGATGGCGTGGTGTTTTTGCCATCGATGCGCGCTGCCATGGCCTGGGACCTGAAACCTTTGAAGACGCCATGGTTCAGGAATTTCAGTGGGCGCGCAGCCTGGCCACGATCCTGCTGAGCCTGACCCCGCGTGTTGTGGGAGGGCTGCCTGTCCATCAACGGGTTCAGTTTCTCTACTGCCAGCTCTTCTATCCCCTGCGTGGGGCCTTCAGTGTTGTGGGGTTGTTCCTGCCTGGCGTCGCCATGGCGACTGCCCAGCCCTGGGTCAGGGTTGATTACCCACAGTTTCTGGCGCTGTGGGTCCTGCAGTTGTTGCTGAGCCTTCTGCCCCTGTTCTGGATCAGGCATCTCGGTTGGCTCAATCCGCCTTGCAGCACCTTGGTGGGCTGGGAGCAAATGCTGTTTGAACTCACCCGCGGACCCTGGGTGTTGGCTGGCGTGCTCACGGCCTGCGTCGACCGTGTGTCTGCGGGTGCCCGTGATTTCAGGGTGACCAGCAAGCAGCAGCAGCGCCAGCCGTTGCGCCTGACCTTCATCACGCCACACCTTGCCATTGCCGCTTCAGGTGCCCTGTTGGCTCTGCTGCTCGGCGCTCGTGCCGGAGAGGCCCGCGGCTACGTCCTGTTGATTCTGATCAGTGCTTTCTGTTCTGTTCTGGCGGCGGTTCTGGCCCTTGGACTCGACCATCGCCTGAAGCGTCTGAGCTTGCTGCAACTGGGTCATCACTACGGCCTGGTTGTGGGGGCTCTGGCTCTTGTTGTGCTGACGGCCGTGGTGCGCCACCAGGAGCTCAGGGTTCCCCTACAGGTGAGCGAAGGGCTGCTGACGATGCATCAGTGGAGGCCCTGATGCACAAGCTTCGTCAACTCTGGCCCTTTGGTCTTCTGGTGGGGTTTGTGGCCGGACTTCCGTTTTGGACACCCCTGCGCAGCACGGCGTTTCTGGCTGGCGCCTATCGCTACCCGAGCGTTGCCGAGCCCTTGCCGCATAGCAACGTCGAGGCCACGTTTGTGAGCTGGGTTGATCCCACCGCCTCGCAGCAGATCGCCGCAGCCTTGGCGGCGGCTCAGCGCCGCCGCAGTCTGGCCCTGATCACCTTGGAGCCGTTTGCTGATCCAGCGCGTGTGAATGGCACCGTGACGCTGGTCAATGATGTTGTGCTGGGGCATTACGACCGCTATCTGAAGCCCCTGTTTGCAGTGATGTGCCGACCGCAGCAACCCGTGCTGCTGCGGTTTGCCCACGAAATGGATCACACCGGGCAGTACCCCTGGTCGGTGCGGCAGGGTGCTGATTACGTGCGCCTGTACAGGGCGGTCTGGCAGCGGGCTCGGCAGCCGCGTTGTCGACGCCTCCATTGGGTG